>Ga0208364_1000031_pt1 | contig 40649 bp, 28 predicted proteins | sample LakMenEpi08Jun12_FD_150680 | JGI IMG/M metagenome (GOLD analysis project Ga0208364, IMG submission 150680) | Freshwater microbial communities from Lake Mendota, WI - 08JUN2012 deep hole epilimnion (SPAdes) | ecosystem: Environmental > Aquatic > Freshwater > Lake > Epilimnion/Euphotic zone ...
AGCATCTCCAGCATCTCCAGCATCTCCAGCATCTCCAGCATCTCCAGCATCTCCAGCATCTCCAGCATCTCCAGCATCTCCAGCATCTCCAGCATCTATGATATCTTCAATTACTATATTAATATTTTCAATGTTTTCAATATCATATTCTATGTAATCTTCTATATTAATATTGCGAATACATCTAAATATTATATCGTTCATTTATATTTATTATTAAAAATAAGTATATGCTTCTTATTTACTATAATTTATTATTTATATGTATTACTTAGAGTAAAAGTTAGGCGACTTAGGAGACTTAGGCGACTTAGGCGACTTAGGCTAGCAATAATACTCCCGCATTTTTATAGCTATTGTAATCATACAATTTATCATTTAATAGCACATATTTGACGCCATCCCTGGATACAACCTTGCCTCTGTCTGTTTTCACCCTTTCATAGTTTTTATATTGAGTTATTTTGCCATCATTCAATATATTCTGTGTAAATGCCAATTTATCGTCCTTCATATTTATAGGCCAGTTATAGCATTTATAGCCATTCTTCAAAGGCTTATTAACATCAGCGTGTATCACACAATCTATTGAAGAGGATTTTAACATATCCAAGAAGTTCTTGATTAACTCCTCTTTTTTGTTAGCCTTGTCATAGATATGCTCGTCTGTAGATAGTTCGGCGTCCTTTATTTTGAGCGTCGGGTTTTTTATTAGCTGGTCATTAGTAAACTTCATAATATATTTATAAACCCCCACATTTCTATCTTCCACAGGCAATCCCATATGACTGCAAGTACGAACGGCACGCCCTATTACTTGGTCTATACGCACAGAGTTCCAAAAATACTCAGTTATCAATACGCGTCTTACATTCTTCAAAGATATACCCTCGGCGCCCGATTGCGTAATCATCATAACCCTGACAAGCTTTCCATATCTTTGTTCCAGGCCTTCCCCATTATTCGGCAAGCTACTCCTGATAGTATCTGGGAGATTCGCAAAATCCCCGTTAAATAGATTCATTAATATATTGGTCTTTTCTCTGTCAGAATTGAACATAACATATCTTTTATTATCATATTTTTCATCAAATACATCAGGGTCTTCTAATATATATCCATATTCATCATTCTTTATAACATTAATCTCAACATATCCGTGTTTATTTAGAACCTCCTTGAATATCCCTAAACCCTCTACGACGCGAAACTGCGAATACACAAGGACACTCCCGGGCGATGTATTTACATCTTCCAACATTTGCGCAAACTTCGGACTATAGTATTCGCGCAAGTTCTTCTTTTCCAAATAATCGCCCTTCTTTAAATCACTAAGTGCCTTTGTTAATTTTTTATTATATTCAGCATCTATCTCTTTATTGAACTTCTTTTTATCACTATCCGCATTTTCACCGTCATTACTATCCTTGCTATTTGCACCGTCTTCCTCATTCATTGCCATTTCTTTTTTCTTCAATGTCCTTATATCCTGAGGGAATTCGCGAGGTATTTCTTCGGGAAACGCAAAATTACATACTAATCTACTGAATGCACGATATACGGAGCTAATTTCTGCAGCTCCTTTGTTGCCGAACTTCTTCTTGCGATCATCCATCGCTATTTCTTTAATACGAACATCTACATATTTTTTGATTTGATGGTCGGTCATATACATATTTCTAATAGTCTCAGGTAATAGCGAGGGAAATAGTTCCGAACCCGATGTCTTATAATAACTCAAAATGCCTAATACGCGTCTTTTAAATAAATCCTCATTAATTACCTTGATATTTTCGGGGTCCTCGTCATTTATGAAAAACTTGACAAAATCCTCTTTTTTACTCGGTAAAGCATAGTTATGTTCAGTATCATATTTAGTACTTAAAGATATACCCGATTCATCAAAATTGCCTTTGGCATCCATTTTAACAATATCATAAATTAGGCCTTCAAACTCGGAATCTATTATATCATCATTGTTATAATTATCATATACTAGATTGAATTTAAAATCGTCGCTATTCTCATATACAAGGAGCTTGTCTATTTTTTTATTACCGCATTTCAAATATTCCACTTCATTTATACAATTTTTACGCAATTCCTTTAATGTCGCCACAATATTTTTAATGTTATTTCCTATTATCTTTTTGTCAACTGACGGCATCCTCGGTGCATCTTCGTTAGGATTCTTGATATACTTGTCTATTCTCGCTTTCCCGCGCTTTTTAATAACATCTACAATCTTTTTAATAGGCGCGAGAGAATAGGCAAATATGACATTATATTTTTCGGTCAAATAGGGCTGAGACAATAGCCACGATGGAACCGATAGTCCCTGCGATTCAAATACAATATTTCTGCTCTCTTTCAAAGCATTCTCCAAATTCAAATCATTCAATTTATCACAAGAGTTTTTAAAACTATCCGTGCAACTAATGCCACCTTCGCCCTTCCTTACATCATAATAGGCCTTTGCAAAATCTTCTTGCAATTTATCACTGGGATTCTCGTATTTTTCAGATATACACGCCTTGTTATTATTACATTCCTTTGCTACCTTCTTAATTATATCTAATACGCGCTTCTTATATTCCTTGTTCTTTATCACCAAATCATCTATATTTATCTTCGTATTCGTCGGGTTCAACTTCAAATATTTAATAATTTCTTCTGCCATCTTTGTTTTTAAGGAACCCGTCGTTCCGTTCGTTACTATTAAATATGGCTTCTTGACATCTATTCCATTTCCGGGCTTCGCAGACTTCGCAGACTTCGCAGACTTCGCGGGCTTAGCGAGCTTTTTTCCGGTATTCGCATCGTTTCCTTCGGCATTAACAGCTTTTATTATCTCTTTTATAATTGTATCTTCGTCCCTATCCCATTCCTTCTTTACTATCGCCGATGATACATCGTCTTTGCGAACATAATTTATAGGTAATAATATAATATTGAGATTCCTATTGTCGTAATATAATTCATCAACATAATCGTGCAATTGTGCATTTGACAACTTATTTATTATTTCATTCTTGTCGGCTACGCCATCTATTATAGGGATTTTATAAGTCTTCATCGGGCCTCGTAATAAATTGATTAAAAATGATATTTCGTATGGATGATTAATTATAGGTGTCCCTGACAATAATACCAATTTAACATCTTTAGCGCTAACAATATTATTGTATATTTTCATAGCTATTTTGGAACCGTTAGCTATTCTGCTAATAAAATTATGCACCTCATCAACTATTATAAAGGAATTGTCAAAAGGATTGTCGCCCATTTCTTTTATCATTTTCATAGTAATGCCATTGTAATTTATAAACTTATATCTGTTTCTTATTATATGCGTTATAGTCTTTTTGATATCCTCTTTGTCATTTGAAGCCATATCAGAGTATTTAATATTATCTATAACTATCTCGGCATCCTCTATATCCTTCTTATATAAAGGAACCCATACAGTTCCCTCTTTTTTAACCATTTGCTTATCTATGGCGTATCCTTTGAGCTGTTCCATCATCTTGGCATTTGTTTTAATAACTTTTAGGCAAGTCCATGATTTTTTTAGATTCAAGCCGATAGTTGATATCTTCATCAATTCGTTCTCATAATTCTGCGATAATGACGCGGGAGTCATAATAATAACATTTTTACGATTAATATATCCTTCGGATGCGGCTATTGATGCGGCAGATTTACCCGATCCTAAACCGTGATATAACAAGATGCCTCTGTAAGGACTGTCAAATTGCATATAATCCTTGACAATCCTTTGCTGCGGAAAAAGAGACACTTTGGATACATCTAATTCACACGAATCTTTTGTACATTCACAAGAGGCTTTAGCTGCTGCTTTTTTGTGATATTTTGAAGGATGAAATATATCATACATTTTTTTGTTATAACCAACTCTATTTGGAAGAACCCAGGCGTTTGTTTTAACTTCTATATTCATACGCTTATCTCTAATATAATAATTCAAATAAAAAAATATCATATTATTAGATAAACTAAGAATAACCGAAAAAATAATGCATAATATTGATAAATTGTTGGATAAATGCGAGTCAATGACACTATTATGTACTAAGGCATCTTCTCACTGGAGTTTTGTCAAGTTCTGTTTTAATATACCTCTCGTATTGACTAGTTCAACTATGTGTATTATAAACAGTATCAGTGAGGATGCAAATGCTATCAAGATACCGAACATTATCGTAAATGCCGTAAGCGTCCTTATAATGTCTCTTACAAACAGCATAAAGGCCAGCGAAAAATTTGAAATATTTAAAAAATTATCCCAGCAATTTATGCTTCTGTCTCAAGAAATAGAAGCGTGTGATGGGAGCGTCTCAAAAGAAACCTACAATATCTTATCACTAAAATATGACAATTTAATACAGGATTGCTCGTTTGAAGAGATACCCGTAAAATATAAAATAGAAGTCGCCAAATGTTTCACTGATGCCGAGAGACACATACCCATTCAATTAAATGGCATCATAGGCAATACTAATGTCTCCAAAAGACTCAGTGGAAGCAGAAAAGGAGCGCAAATGGCGCAATTAGCACAAGAAGCACAGATTGTAGCACAAGGAGCATCCCTTGTTAATATATCAACTGTCCCGCCAAAAAACGATTTAGTTACTACGACGGCGACTGGTGCCGATACTAAAATATATGGGGCTGGCGAAAATGTATAACATAGACTACACTAGGCTGTCCACTTTTTAACTTTTAGAGATACATAGTAATTACAATAATTACAATAATTATTATAAAAATACTTAAACTAACAGAGCATTTCTTGAGACACTGGAATATTAATATTTTTTCATTTTAAAATTTGAGTACATCTCTTGATTTATTTTGTAATTTCTAAAAAACTTTTGAAATTTTTGAAAAAACAGAAAGATGTACTCAAATTTTAATTTTCAATTTTTAAAAATCTTAGTTTCTTTTTACTACACCATAAAGGTAATATAAATAGCTTACGAGCCTCTAAATAGCAATTCATTTAACCTTTTCCCCCCTTAATTATATAAAAATCCCATATCTTCTGTATCCATATTTTCATCATCGTCTTCTCTGTCATAGGTCATAAGCATATTTTCCTCGTTAATATCTTGTTTTGCTGCGCCTCCGGCTCCTCCGGCTCCTCCAGCTCCTCCGGCATTATCGTTGAATATCTCTTTGAACTCGTTGTTATTTTCATCGCCGTTGTCGCCAGGTTCAATAACATTATCAAAGAGGTTATTGATTTCATCCTCATCTTCTTTTTTCTCTGCAAGTAATTCCTGTTTAAATCCAGCTTTTTTGAGTTCTTTTATTAGAGCATTCTCTTCTACTGTTATTTTATTGAAGGCCTTTATTTTTTCCTGCTTGTTTTTCTCGCGCTGTTTATTCAAAAAATCTATGTTTTCCTCTAATGTCGGGAATGTTATTCTAATTATCTTAAAAACATCTTCGTATACGCTAGCAGTTATCTTGTATATATATTGACTGCTTATAATATCCGATATTATCTTTCCATTTAAAGTATTATCAATATTAAAAGGACAGCATAATGCCCTGCTAACTATATATTTATTTATAATTTCTATCTCATTCTCAATATCATCGTTATATATTTTATTCAATTCTTTCAAATCTATTATAATATCTCTTAAATCCTTTATAGAATTCGTAAGCAATACTTTGATTTCCTCATTATTATCCTCGGCTCGCAAGTGTCCATAAAGAGTTTTTATAATTGCCCGAATTATATTAAGATATTTTATTTTATCATTAGATGCTTCTTTGCCGCCCTTACCGCCGTTGCCGCCCTTCCCGGTCTTCCTAACATTATTAAAATTGTCAATAAACTCATCGCCAGAATGCTTTGAGGTTTTCGTCAATAAACCAACATTAGATATTATACTATTTTTAATAGATTTTATATTGCCATTCTCAAAATCTGCTATAATATTATCAGGAAATACGCTATTATTCTTTCCCTTCATCGCATCAAGCCATCTCCTGACTATCTTAGAATTATTATTCATATCATATATATAATCTTCTAAATATATACGATCAACAATTTCTTCGGCTCCCGCATCATCTGCATCGGTAGCGTCGGCCTTAGCAGCCTTAGCAGTCTTGGCAGTCTTTTTGGGGATGAATCTCAAATCACGAGGCTTATTTGTCATCTTTTTCTCAGCATATTTTTTCTTAAATCCTATCAGCTCCAGGCGATTTGCATTTTTTAAATCAATATCTTCGTTAAAGCTATCATCTAGCTTCTTCAGGCAACAGCCATTTAAAAACTTGTGTATCTTTACATAATTTACATCAGGCATATATATCAAAGATTGTATATATTGCTCCCTACATAAGCTGAGTTCCTTCCCGCATTCCTTATTTTTATTTAAACTGAGTAATTTATCTCTTTCTATTTTTCCCTTCCGCTCCTTCTTTTTCTCCCGACATATATCATCTTTCTTTTTCATTCTCTCCAGATTTTCCGAATAATATTTCTCAATCACTTTGTAAGTCCTTTTAAACATATTATCGGTTTCTATCAAAAACTCATTATTACTATTATTTATCAAATAATCCGTGGCAACCTCTATGATATATGACATAACTCCACGATCCTCTTTTTTATTAAGAGGCGAACCGCAGTTATCCCAATAACTCAAGAAATTACCATTCAAATAATCAACATCTATGAAAATCGTATCATTCAATATCTTATCTTGTAAGTTTATTATACAATACGCCAGGGCATTTAAAAACATATCATTAAACTCCTCGCACCATATTTTATTATAAGATACTATAACATTATCCACATTATCATCAATATCCAAAAAAGGTTTATCTCTATTATTTATTAATGCTAATATAGATTTGGGCGACAATTTATCCAAATAATTAAGCATCTCTTCGCTTATTTCCAAATCATTATCTTGAAACGCCTTCATATACATATCGCGTCTCTTTGGGATACTGCGATTATACTTGAACAGCTCGCTACATAATGCAGCATAATCAAACTCAATATTAGCCGATTTACCAATATTATTCAGGATATTCAACATATTCTCCAAACTATCTATAAATCCCGCCTCATTCTTATAAATAATATTTGTTATATATTTCTCTATATCGTGGCGACTTAACTCATTATATCCTATAATATACCCAATATCTACTGCGTCGGCGTCGCCAGCTCCATTACCCACATCATCTGTCGCTTCCTGAGTCTCAAACTCTATCATAGGTATCCCCTCATTCTTATCGTTATAGTGGCTATCTTTTATTTCTTTGTGTTCTCGGTATGATATTAAATATTGCTTGCCGTCCTTATCATAGTCAAATATGTGATTTCGCGAATATTCATTCTCTTTTCTGGCGATTTCGTACTTCTTTACAATAATCTCCTTCTTTTCGTGCGTCTTCAAGATGTCATCAATAGATTGTATAGCCTCCAAGATATTGCTATTTTTCAAAGAACGCGTTATAATATCTAATATCTCTAAGATAACTGCGTTATCATCGGAGTTTCCAATACCCATAGTTCTTATAGTGTCAATTATAGCATAGGTCTCCAAATCCTTCAATGGTTTTATTTTATCAATCATTATATTATTCTCGCGATAGTCTTCCAAACTCATCTTATTTTTATCCAAAAAGTCTATTACTTTTTCTGTAATGTTCAATAGCTGGATGCTCGTATTCAATTTATCAAAGAATATTAACTTCTTATTTATAATATCCGGCTTCTTAATTTTAACAGGTCTTGATACATTCTTTCGCTCCTTATATTGTTCCATAACATCCGCGAGATAATCGCATAAAACGCCAAAATCCTCCTTATTAATAAAATCCAAGGATTTACCAAACTTATTCAAGACATTCTCTATGTTATAATAATCAAGCTCAAAGCTATCTTTGAGATACTCTATGATATTGCTGATATCCGGTCTGACGCCTTTTATTAAATCGCTGACATTTTCGCAATTTTCCGAAGATACATAATTTATATTCATATTCATATTTTTCGTTGTCGTTAAATGCGATGTTATCTTAGTGTATAGGTAATCATTTATAACAGTCTTAGGTATTTTGTAATAAGCAGATATTATAGGGATATTCACATCATCTGCTGGGAATACTGGGTAATATATAGGAAATCCCTTGTCTCGTGGTTCTATTGTGATATTTATCTTGGCTTCAGGCTTAAATCGCAGTTTCTCAGAATCTTTATTGTATTTAATGCAAAAAAAATATTTTTCTTTTGCTATATCGTGATTTATAACAGTCTTCTTTTTCAAATTATTAAAATTGGCAACTTCGGCCTTATCCACCATATCCGCGCTATAATCATTCTTTTCGGCTTCGGCATCAAACACATAATTATCATAATTTTTCAATTTCCCGCGATTACCATCTATATCATTTATTATATCGTAAAAAAGATTCGTTATATTATTGGCCTTCTTCTTATTCGCAAACAATTCAAATAAACTGCTCTTTATTTCCTCGCGAGACAACGCTATAAATGAAGGATTGTCTTTAATGATATCATCTAAACTCATTATTTCAAGATATTCTATGTCATCCAATTCTTCTTCCTCAAAAATATACTCATTGTCATTGATATTAATTGACATATTATTTTTCCCTTTCTTTTAATATATAATAATATAAATTATGATACATTATTATCAATTGCGAATTTATTCCATTTTGTCTTAATATCAACCAAATAACTGACAATCTCCTTGCATACTTTATCCATAAATGCGATAAACATATATTTGTCAGTAATATTATCAAGAGTTATCCTTATAATCATAGTAGATTTGAGAGGATGCGGACAAATATAGCCTATGAACTTGCACGCCATATTATTGACTGTTTTCTTGTTCCTCACATAATTGTCGTGTACATACGATTGTATAATGTTTCCCAGCGTATCGTCTTCGTTATCAATAATAAACTCGTATGTCTCGGCGATATCTTGGAATTGCTGTATTTTCACAATTTCCGTCGTATTAATATTAACCAATTCAGTCATTAGATTATTCAGCTTGGCTATAACAATATCCAGAGATTTCGGGATTAAATATCTGGGCCCCATATTAACATTAATATGCTCTATGTCAAACTTGAACTTCGTAGGGTCGCCGTATTCATTCATATAATATGCCCGCTCTTTATCAAGCAAGCTCTCGTATTTCTTAGCTTCCTTGGGGTCCTGGATATACGAAAAGTTTGATAATGAAACCGGGTTAAACGATGCATTATCGCGCCCAGTTCTTTTGACAATATTCGCCTTCAAATGTAGATGTTCGCCGGGTCTCAATCTCGTAATCAAGATATTGTGCTTTGATACCTTGTTTGGCGGAAATAACTCTCTCAGCTTCTTCTCAGTAATTTCTACATCATTAAAGGTCGCCTTGAAATCCGTGGTTCGCACATCAATACTCTTATTCGTAGTATTATTAACATTCAATTCAATCACGAGCGAATTATCCTCGTAATTCTCAATTTCGTCGGCCGTCATACAGATAGGAATTAGCCCGATGCGATGTATAATAAACTCGTCGTGTAATGCTCCCGTATTAGTTATGACACTAACAGTAGGCTCCTCCTTCTCAAGTTTTTCCCCAATTGCTCCCAAGTTTGGAATATCCGTCATAATAATCCTTCGCATACCATTGACAATCGCCAAGTCAATATCGTGAATATCAAAGCTGTGATTATTTGAAGGGTCGGCCGAATCAAACTTATAATTGTAAAACATTCTATTAATATATAGTTTATTATATTTTTATCTTATATAATCAATTTTTAAAAAAATAAAAAACATAAAACCAAAGATAAACACATAATACTAAATTATACTAAATTATACCTTTATACCTTTGTATTTTTTTCATATAATATGATGTATACTATTAGGATTATCATAAGTATCATAGGTATTATTGATAGTATAGTAACAATCCAACTCCATAAATAGCATTCTCCTTTTGTTAAACAAGTTATATTGTAAGCCGTCAATAATATGACAAACAGATATACAAAATACGCTATTAAATATAATCCGGGACCTTCCAAATACACATTCAGCGCAAGAGATATTATAGTAAGTATAATACTAACTGCAATATACACCCATCCCTGTGTGGAAAAATAGTCCGACATATATCCTTATCTATCTATTATTATTAAGATATATATATTTTTGATATCCTGATACTCAGACATCTCCGGGACATCTATGAAATCAAGGTATTCATAATTGCGAAACACATAGATGTCCGGGATTGCATTTCGTTGATTGGATTGGACGCGAAGAACTGAATAAGCGTCTTGATATTTTTGACATCGTTGCATTGGCATAGATAGTAATAAATATTTGAGCTCGTAATAAGCTTCTTGCTGAATGTTGTAATTTGTAGATTTCTCAGCTGCGCCAAGTGATACTGAATAATTGGCGCAAATTGCTTGTCCATCTCCTTATTCATCTTGTATCTCTTATAAGTTGGATTATATGTCGTAGTTGATTTATAATAGCTGTAGAGGCTATCCTTGATAGTTGAAATAATCGTATGTACAAGATATGTAGGGTCAATCTGTCTCCCGTTATTATCAAGCGGAATCTGGATATTCGGGTTATATGTCGCGATATAATCCTTAATAGTATAATTCTGCTTGTTTTTCATATAGACGCTAAGAATATTCATCCATACATTCGGGTGGCACGGGTCAGTCTCTTCGCGATAGTTAATATACATTGAGGATATCTTGTATAGTCGCGAAAAGTTCTCTCCATCTACCTTTTTCTTAATAATCAATCCATAGCTTTTATTCTCATTGATATATGTATTGGCCTGATTGATATCTGCGAAATAAGTCGGATATTTTACACCCATATTAAAAAGCTCTTGGATAGCCGATTGATTAATATCATATTCTTCAAGCGTAATTCTGTTTTTCGTATTGATATGTACGAGCTCCTTATAATTCTCGCCTAGCATATCAGTATAATCAATTATATGCTTGTTATCATAGTGAATCAAGACAAACTCATAAGCGTGTTCGGGATTCAAATTAGATGCAAACATAGCCCGCAGAGTCTCTCCGACATCATCTGGCGGAATGTGCGAAAGCATTTCAGCAGTTTCCGGAGATTTACTATAAAATCCATATAGTACCTCGTCAAACATCTTACCGTGCGATTTCGTAGGATGCGAGAACTTTGAACTATTCGCGTCAGGACAACTGGATGTCCCGAAATACCACTTATTCTTATAATTATAAACAGTAATAATAGTTCCATCATAAGCCTCATAACATCTGTCGGTATCGCTGTAATTCGCCGAAATATATTCCTCATAACTAATTCTTCGTGGAATAGAATTGGCATATGTAACGACAACATTATTGTTATATGAGAGAGAGAAGTCCAATACAATACTCCGACATTGCTCATAAAGTTCTTTATATTCGCAAATATCACTCATCTTGTAATTATTATGAAGGAGAACAATATCCTCGTTATCTTTGAACTTCTTAACCTTGATATTCGGCCAGAAATGATATTTTTTCAGCGTATTAATAAGAGTATTTGCATAAGTAGTATTGCCGTCGTAATTACCATAAGTTTTTTCAATTAATTGAGTGAGATTAGTAGGGGGGACATTGGACGAAGGCATATCACTGCTCATAATAATACTTTGTTAAAAAATATATATATTTAATTGCTTATATCAATTTTTATAAAAATATGATGAAAAATTGACAGCTACGCAAAAAAATAAAGAGTAAGAGCAAAATATCACTATGTCAGTTATTTGCCTAGAAGAATCAGAATCTGATAATAAAGATATTGTAAAATCAGGGAGATTCTGTGCTATCTAATCTGTCCAATAGATATTCGGCGATTGAATATACAAGGTCAAATGATATTCTCTTTCTTGCTATATCCTTGCTTTCTCTGTAATTTGTTAGGAAAAGCGAATTATACTTTTCTCTATGTTCCCGCAAGTATTTATTGAAGCTGACGATTAATTTTTTCTGCTTCTCTTCATCTATTGCCGGCTCTATTATTAGCGTCGCATAAGTCCGCGCCGATTGATTAGGTGTATTATCTATATATATATATATCTTTATTTTCTACATATGATAATCCTATCTGTGATGTAATATTATCATCTATACATTTAACAACGATATTTGTATTATATTTGTCAATATTCTTATTAGTAAGTCGCGTAATTGTATAAATACTATTTAGAGGCAATTTATATATTTCACCACCAATCATATAGTTATTTTTAGAGTTTAGCTCAGTAATTATATTAGCCTTTGAAGGATATATAGTGATATCTATCATATTATCGCAATAACCTTGTTTTAGTTCAAATTGGAAGGAGCAGATTGTATAAGATGTATCAGAAAACACTTGTTCTTCAAAGATGTTCAATATAATAATCTTGTATTTTTCTAGAAATAACTTGCGCAACTCTATATCCGCCTGACGAATAGAAGACCAGAAATTTAAAGGGATTATTATAATCCCACCCGAGCAAGTATTGCTTATAATATTCTTGATAAAACACTTGTACAAATCGTTGACATTATATTTATCAAATAACTTTTTATCAGCACTTTTATTTCTCGCGAGATAAGGCGGATTTGTTATAACATATTTATTATTATAATCTGGTGGCTCATTTATCGTATCTCTCTTTATAATATAATCCTTCTTAGGCTCTATATCATAACACTCTATGTTATATTTAATATTTTTGAGATTTCCGGCATTTTCTATAAAAGCTATAAGATCGCCATTACCCGCAAAAGGCTCAATGATATCAAAGATATTATCGGGTATTGTAATATTTTGTAGAATATATTCGTTATTTGTCGTGTAGAATTGTCCTAGCGCCTTCTTAGATTTATTAGACATCTTCTCTTGAATATCTTATTACTTTATAATATTATCATTTTTTATCTTTTTGTTTTTGCGATAGCCCCCCTCTGGCAATAGCCCTAACAATAATAGCAGTACATATATATTGCTGTCATTATTAGAAATACCGTATATATTCTATATAATGTCCTGTCATCTATATAATTATTTGTACCAATATAAGCCCCTGCAACTCCACCAAGGATACTTCCGGCGGCTACTATAATAGCTGCATTAAAATCCAAAAATCCGTGCTGATAATATAGATATAATCCTGGTAATGCATTAGGTATCGTATTTAAGAAAAGAGATATTGCGACAGCTTGCTGAAACGAAAAATCATAATAAACTAATAAAGGCAATAGCAAAATGCCACCACCAATACCAATCAACCCAATAATAACCCCAATTATTACTGAGCCAATAAACAACTCTATAAGCATCTATATTATTATTTAGAAATTTATAATAACGCACGCGATTACAAAAAACAAAACCAATAAATAAAATATAAAAATATATATCCTAATCTACCCTACCCTATCTTACACCATCTTATAATTTATATTTTACTCAGAATCCTTATCCTTCTTCTTCTTGTCAGTCTTAGCCTCCTTCTTGGCCTTCTTGGCCTTCTTAGGCTTCTCATCTTCTTCAACTACCGCCTCTTCCACGACAGGCTCATCCACCTCCTCAGGCTCCTCAGTCTCCTCTGCTTCCTGAGCTTCAACAGTCTCTTCTTCCTCATCAGCAGCATCCGCAACATCAGCGAGAGTGGCCTTGTAAGCCTTCCACTCTTCGGCGAGCTTAGAGAACCTTTCGGTATTTGAAAGCTCAGGAAACTCTTCGCGAATCCTTTGCTGATTGTCCCTGATATACTGCTGATACTTTGTAAGAGGCTTCTTAGGCTTCTCATTACCATCCTCATCAAGATTGCTCCTCTTCTTCTTCTTGGTATCCTTCTTCTTTTCGGCAATCTCAATCTTGTTATTCTTCTTCTTCTCCTTGAAATCCTTCTTGAACTGAGCGAAATGCTCATCCAAACCCTTAGAGGTGTTAATCTCATCGGGAATATTCTTCATATACTCCTTGAAGGCCATTCCGATAGTCTGGACAGCAGCAGCGGACATTCTTCTGAAAGAGTTTCTGGATAAAACTTGGAAAGGCTTTTGAAGTTTGATAGGCTGTTCTGTAGGCGGGCTTTAGCTTTTGGCTTAGGCTTGCTTTGACTGCGATAGTAATAATTTAAATACTTTTTGGTGTCAATTTTTATCTTAATAATCTCAAATTATAACAAATTTATTCCTATAATCCTATAATATTGATTATTATTATTTTTATGAAGGCTATTGATAGGCTTGGTGTATTTTTCTCATTACCATTATGATATCATAGAAAGACGCAAGATATTTTATAAAATTGAAAATTAAAATTTGAGTACATCTTTCTGTTTTTTCAAAAATTTCAAAAGTTTTTTGGAAATTACAAAATAATTCAAGAGATGTACTCAAATTTTAAAATGAAAAAATATTAATATTCTAGTGTCTCAAGAATTGCTAGGGTAATCTAAGTATTTTTAGAAGGTTTAATAGATAAAAATATTATATTCGTTAAAATATATAAAAATAAGAAATATCTATAATATAGAAGCTTTCATATTGTATTAACAGCCTATTGTATATCTATTATGGAAAAAGTAAGAAAAATTAATGAATTGATTGATTATGTTTTAGAACTTGCTATTTTTCGCCATCCGGTTTTTTATAGTACTTATCAAACCATACTTGGCCTACTACTTTTGACGCCTGTTCTGATGTTAATTGGTTATTTACAATTTTCTCTCGCATCTCTAAAAAATATTCAAGGCTACTATATTCAAATCCCTCCTCTTTCGTAACCATAGCATATAACATAGGATATCTCTCTTCAAAAAACAAGATACCCTCAATTGATTTTTTCATTTCATTCAATAGCTCCGTGTGGGATGAATGTTTTGCCTTGTTCTCTGTCATATACAATACAATATCTTGAACCATCGCTTTTATATCAGCAGTTTCCATACCATCTTTAACAAAATCAGCAACCTTTCTCCTTTTTCTTTCAGTACTTTCAGTACTCATACTATTTTAAATTAATTATCAATTTTATCTTTATATAATAATATCTATTTTATATATAGAATAATGAAAAAAGAATTAGAATATGCTGAATTAGATTATAACCATAATGTTCCCGTCCCTCCTCAGCCAAAAAATGCCGGATTATATACTGGCGATGTCTTATTTGACAAAAAACCCTGGGGTAATAGTTATAAAATGCCTCCTGCTGAACCTGATGCTGTCGTGTATGCCTCGCATTTTTATGCAAGCCATCACATACCCTCGTATAATAGACCTGGAAATAATCACATAAATACAGATAAATATAAAAAATATACATCAGCCAACTGTAATGATAATTACAATTTCAGCTGTCATACAACAGATATAATATAGAAGTAGCGAAGCTTACGTAGCGATATCTTGAGCTACAAGATTGGTTGGTTGGATTTTCTTAATAGTATCTTTGTGTTTAATCAAGAAAGTACAGATATACTTATATACCTCATCTACTTGTTCAAAAGATACGCCACCTGTAATTAAGATGCTCCCACTCTCAAACAAAGCCCCGGTAACCTTTTTACAATCACCGACTTTTTCTCCCTTTCCTTTTCCATAGCATTTCTTAGGGCAATAACAAATACCATTCTTTTTTTCATTGCATTTATTCCAGAAATATTCTAGCTTAACCCCTTGATATATTCCAGGCTGAAACGAACACTTATTATTATATAGTTCGCTGATAAATATATTATGTATCTCGCGTCTTTTTAAGCCGAATTGAACCACCAGAGAATCGTCGCAATATACCTTGAAATCCGTGTTAATCATCCGAATCTTGAAGTTCTGATATTTCAATTTCAATTCATAATTATCATCGCGGTTATTTATAATGTCCTTACTAATATCATCATAGATATTCCTGATATTCGCAATAATATGATTGACAATAATGACAGTATCCTCAACGACCTTTATTCCAGTTATTTGAATATTGCCATTCTTAAATATTTTTACATTTGGCATATATTTATCGTTCTTATATATAATTGTAACCTGGTTATCAAACCTATTTTTCTTCATCTTATTTTTTTTACTATTCCTCCTCTTCTTGGGATATGTCCCGCGATTTAAATCCTCGCCATCCTTCATATATTGTGCCCATACAATCCCGTCTGTATCATCCTTATCTATTATTACAATATTTTCAAACAGCATCTTCAAGTTTAAATTAATATCCTCGCCAATATTCGCATTACAAGTTATAGTAGAAACTCTATAATGCGAAAAGTTTATATCTTCAGTTTTCACAATAGCTCGCGTATCTGTCGCATCCGACTCGGTAGAAACGCCGCAATTATTATCAAGACTAGTCATTCTTAATAGCAATAGTAATTTGGGTAATTCACAATATTTATTGTATCAATGTTCTTATATCATTTTTTGTTTTTTTTTGCCTCAATTTTATTATTCATATTATCTGTAATGTTTTTGAGATAGGATGTATTTACAATTTCGTAATTGTATGTAGTGGCTATCATAGGTGGCAAATTTAATAGGTGCGTTTTTTCATTTGAATGATGACCTTTGCGAAACTCCTCAATATTCATAGGACCATTAAAGATATCCAGCAAAAATCTTGAAGGTGCGGGGCGTATCGGGCGAGTGCATCCAAAATGTTTGCTCAACATCTGTATCAAGCTATTTATCTCCCATACTTTGTCGCTCCCACAATGTGAAGAGAAGTTATATGCATTTGCACATTCTAGCGAACAAAAGTTCCCGAACAATATATAAGTATTTGTAGTAATATTATATTTATAAGGCATCCCATATATCCTGTCTTTAATAGAGTGGCAACACCAATAGCAATTATTTGAAGATTTAATAATATTATCATTATAATCTATATTAGTATCTCTATCTCTATCATTATCATCCTTAATCAAATTATCCTGAATCGTATTATAAAAGTTAGTCTCATTTATATAACAACAGTTAGGCTCATATGGCGTCGGGGCTTCGTGTAATTCATCAGTAATACTTATTTTATTTATATCATTATCAGATATCGGCAACTGCAATATAATATCCTCATTTTCCACAACTACAACGTCTTTTACAATAGTATTCATTAAGCCTTTCTTCTTATCTATTGTAGATTTAACATCGCTGTTTTTACTTTTTCTCGGCATTTAATTATAAACGCTTATATTATTTATATGTATTTACAGCTCTATTTGTTATTATCAAAATAGTCTTTGAAATATACTAGTGTCTTTATTAACTCATTATTAACATTATCAGAAGGTTTTTCGGTGTTTTTTGTAAATGTTATCCCGGTCGCTCCCGCCCCAGATGCTCCTCTGGTTCCCCCGGCTCCAGAGGCCTTGCTACCGATTATACATTTTTCTTTTATTTCTCTTATCTCTCCGTTGAGAGAGTTAATCGTATCTATTAAATATTTTATTATAAATACAAATACAATTATTATTATCAAAACAAATAAATCCATAATACTTTAATTATATCAAAGAATATAAAAATAATTGATAGCCGATGGTAGCTTAGCTTGGCTTAGCTGAACTTTAAGCCAGCGCCTCCATTAAGGACTGTAAGGACATTTATTTCTATCACATATATAGTAATTTCAAAATTGACCGGATAGACTCTGTTTAATATATCAGTATATATTTTAGTGATATATGTATATTTGTCATCATCCTTAACCTCTGTATTTACATTCACAGATAACGAGGTAGTAATTTGCGTATTATCATAAGAACCTGAGCTTATCTGTTTTTCAGGAAATAAAGCGAATGAATAGCAATATATCCCCGTTCTCGGTATATTCGTATGATATTTATGAGGCTCTATGTGATTATAATAAGTAGCGTCATAATCAGCACGTGTTATTTCTCTGTTCCATAATATTGACGCCTTATCTAATATTCCAAGACTCTCGCTATATTCGTGAGACCCCGTGTAATTTGTATAATTATTGAAGTTTTTGACAGAATCGCTTCTTCGCGTAATCCATATAATCTCTTTGATATGATGATTGGCATTTGTTATATCTATTAGCGTATGATTGGCATTCAATGCAATTGCCTGCGTTTTCTTAACAGTATTAATAATATAATTAATCTGGTTAGTATTCAATAACAAACTACTTCTTTCTGCACTATCTAAATATACATAGGTACATAATAGCTCATTATTAACATCAAAATTGACATCGCTTGGCTTGACGAATGTCGCAATAGATATAGGTACTGCCGGGAGGTGTGTAGTATTATACATTAGCGGACTCACATAGGTATTCAATATATTACTCCATACCTGATATAATCCCTCAAAAGCATTATCGTTAATATAAATATCTAATTCAACCTCGTTATTCTCTAATTTTAATAATGGAAGTGCCAGCGAGGGATTCTTGGTAAACCAGAAATTGAGCGGAACCTGTATTTTTCTCTTTTTAATACTCGGTGTTTGAGGAGTTTTTGCGAAACTTGATACAGGATAAGTAACATTATAAAGCCTGTTATTTAACACACGATATTTTGGCACGAAATTGAAAGGCGCCGTATATTCATCTATATTCCCTATCAACTTATTATATTCAATATTATCTTTACTCGTGAGTTCATTCCATATATTCATCCATTCGCCATATAGTGTCTCTATATTAACAACCCCTATTTTAAGACGCGCTTCCTTAATATAATTGAAACCCAAATTATTGACCCACCTGAACTTATATATATTATCCGAGTATATATCGGGAATTTTGAATGTCAAAAACATACCCGATAATAAATCTGCATAACGCTTTATTTTAAAATTAATGCGCAATTCAGAAGTGGATGTTTTAAAACCAATATTGCTATCGCCAGTAGAAGTAATAACAATAGTATCCATAGAAAAATTAGTATGTTTTTTGAGAACATATTTATAATAATTAATATGCGGATTTAAGGTAATATATTCGCTCATATTACCCTTCAAAACTAATTGCATCAATCCGCCTCCCATTTTTATTTATACCCTTTATTATATTAAAGTTTTATTAATAGGCTTATATACTCTTATTTTTCAGGATACCTGCGAATACCTGCGAATACCTGCGAATACCTGCGAATACCTACGGATACCTGCGAATACCTGCGAATACCTGCGGATACCTGCGAATACCTGCGGATACCTACGGATACCTGCGAATACCTGCGGATACCTGCGGATGCCTACATATCAGCGTATTTTCCTACAAATACCTTCATTTTATCGTATCTTCTGTCATCATTGTATTCCTCTAACTTTTTTTCTGATTCTCTCTTATCTATTATTATAATAGTGGGATATCCAGAGATTTCATATTTATCTATTCTATCCTTGCAATCCTTCATATTATACTTTTTAAAGTCTAATTTATTCCCATATTCTCCATTAAGCTTGTCCCATACTCCAGATTTACTGAAATCCTCACAGTGTCCGCAGCCGTCCATATAATAATACTCCATCCTGTATTTTTTATCAGCCGATTCGCCCATAAAAGTCTCCATTATTTTATTTTTATTATATGCGAATAAAACGGCAATAGCCAATAATAAAAATAATATTATTGAAATCATAATAAATATATCGCTTCCGAAAAAACTCTTTTTTGCAGCCATATTAATATCCTACTTGTATAATCTTCTAAATTATTATTAGATAATAATATCATAATTATTAGATATTTCCTTGTATTCTCTCTTTATTCTCTCGGTTTCTCCTATGATATCATAGTCATTATCATTATCTAATTGTATTATAATTGAATTATAAAAATACGCCCCATATCTATGCATATCTGTCTCTGTATCTGTATCCGCATTTGCGCTAATCTTATTATCAATATACCCCTTGATAAACTTGATAAAATGCCCCTTCTCTATTAAAAATATCCTTACATCCAGAGAATCATAATTTACCGCAGCGTCATAATCTTTTAACACATAGCAATCATAATTATTCTCTCTAAGTATATTGACATACTTGTCAAGACTATTATCATCGCACACAATTATAGTTCTATATACAAGATAGTTTGAATATAGCTCCTCTAATCTATTAATTATCTCGCGCGTCATTAATACTTTATTAACTATTATTGTTTTTGCCTTATGTATATTATCCATTTCAAAAAATAACTAAAAAAATCTTATAATATATTAGAATATGAGTCAGAAGAATATGAATCAGAAGAATATGAGTCAGATAATAGTTTATAGAAGTCAAGAAGAATTGCGCACTAAAATTATAAAAATGGAAGAGGAAGTTAAAGACATTGAGAGGCTTATTGAAGAAATGGAAATAGAATGGATAACTCATTTTGAAAACTTGGCTATTGACGGCGCCCGATCGGTCACGGCAAGTGTCAGGCTTGGTAGGAATGGAGCGTACGATGTATCGGAAAAATCAAAAAATTATCTAAACATATTGAAGACTGATATTAAAAATAAGAGGGAGGAAGCTGCGGCCATTCGTATGAGTATTAAAGAAATGAGAAGGGATTTGGAAAATTTTAAGAAAGCCGCAAAATCTGACCCCTTAAAAAATAACAGAGTAATATATACAAGATATATAAATAATAATATTGGAAATGATACATTTAATATGAATGATCTCTATTCATCAATAAAGGTAGTTATTGATGAATATGTCGCGGCAAGAAGAGCATCCTCGGCAAAATCCTCGGCAAAATCCTCGTCTGCGTCAGGATCATCCTCGTCTGCGTCAGGATCATCCTCGTCTGCGTCAGGATCATCCTCGGCAAAATCCCCGACCGCTGCAAGAAGCGCATCCCTGACCGCTGCAAGAACAGCGTCAAGACAGGCGGCAATAAGAAAATCCTCGTCTGCGTCAAGAGCATCCTCGCCTTCTTCAAATACATATCGTTTACGTAAACGAAGAAGGAAATCTAGATAATACAAAAACGCGCAAGTGAACTTATAATATGATAATTATATATTTTGATGTGATAATTTATTTTTATTAGATACTGTGATATATCGAATATTATAATTATGTTATGTAATCAATATATAAGATTATTCATTATAACTAATTATAATGGACGAACAAATCATCAAGATTAGTATAGAACAATTTAGAGATATCTATAATTCAGTAGATGTACCACGCAATATTTTGGATAAAGCCTTAGATATTAAAAATACATATTCGTGTTTCAACTCTTATTATGACCCTAAAATGATATGGGCAAAAAAAATATATAATAATAATAAAGAGAAGTATAATAAACCTAAGGTTAAATCAAGATTTCACATCATAATACCCGACTTTACAAAGAAATCCGAGCTGAAAAGGTGTTTGATAGGTAATTTAAATAAACTAAGTATTAAAAACAGGGACAGTATCTACGAGAAAATTAAGGAAATTATCGCTGTAAATGATAATAATGATAACAAGGACGATATTTTTATGATTATATGGAATTATGTTAAAACGAGCGACGACGAATTATATAGTAATATACTCGCTCTATTTGACAAGGAATATGTCTGCGCGATGCTTGATAAGCTCTGGAATAATTACATAAACAATAAGGAATGGGATCCGCCTAGATATATATACGAAAACAACCTTCTGGTATTGAACGACGAATACGATATGTATTGCGAATATACCAAATGGAAGCGTGGGATAAATAATATTAATAAGATATGGATTAAATATAAACGCGAAGAACTGCTAATATTGCTAAATAATATCGCAGATTACGTGGTTAGTATTGTATATAATACCGATATCTATAAATATATTCTGGATATTTTACTGGAACAATTATATAAAATCTTGGCTATCGCTAAATATAATTGTATAATAGATAAAATTAAAAATATAAATATTAAAAACTTGGATAATTCTACTAAGTTTTTTATTTATAATATTATTGAATTATAAAAAAATTATTTCTATATAATAGTATAGAGTAAGAAATAGTACAATGAAAGAGAGTGAAAATAACTTATCTTTTTATAGTAGTGCCATAATCCAAGCAATTTTTGCTATATTATTGTTAATAATCCTCAGTTATATTTACAAACTGGAGAATATGGGGTGTGAATGTTCGGAACACCCTAACAAGGATTTTATCAAGAACTTCACAGTAATAGCCCTCGGTTATTTCATAATAACTTCTGTTATATCGCTTAAATCTATCGCTAAAAGCATGGGTTATGTAGTAGTCCAATTATTATCAATTGCTACCTTCGTATTCTTCTTAATGTTCGTCGTATACATATACTACGCCTTTGATTATGTTAGATATTTAACCAACGAGAAATGCAAATGCTCCGAGGATTTAAGCCGCGATATCATTTCAGTAGGTACTATGATATCCCTCTTCCTATTCTTGACCCTTCTATTCACCATAATTATCATCCCTATCCTACTAAGCACTCTAAGCGGTCTATTATCTAAAATAGAGGTTTTTGAAGGAGAAGTAGAAGATACTATCCGCAACCCGATGAAATCTCTACGCAGTACCCCTGATAGAATTGTTAAATCTGTTAAAGAAGTAGGCAGCTTTGTTAATAAATCCGCTAAAAAAATAACCAATCTTAGAAAAAATAGATAAATAACAAAATAGCTATCTATTTTACAATTTAACCTTTATTTTTATTCATATATCATATAATATGTTAAAAAAATAGTTATTTTCATAATAGTAGTCGTATGTATCTCGTATATCCTTTGTATTTTATATATTTAATGTGCGCGTCCCCTTCTTAGGTCTTCCTCGCCCTTTTAATATCTGGATATCCGCCGTATCCTCTATAATTGAAGTAATCTCTTCGTCGCTAACTGAAAGAGTCTCTATATTATTATCGCTATCATCGGTTGATATCTTGCTATGAACGTTCTTAATTATATTATCAATATCTTCATATTGCTTTTTATCGTTAGACTGTGATGCCATACCTCTGGTTTGTGCGTTCATATTTTGTGCATATGCCGGCATATTTGAAGGTACAGGGTCGCTATTTAGAGAACCAAATAGATTACTTACCATATTGAATAACCCCATATTATCGTTGCTTGACCCGCGATTTTGAGACATTTGTGGCATTTGCTGTGGAGCACCATTTCCCATAACATATTGTTTTGCGGCCGCATTTTGAAACTGCTTCATTAATTCGGGATTAGAACGGAGAACATTCTCTACATCAGGAAGCGGTTGTTCTTTAAACATTCTGCTTGTTAAATGGAACATAAAAGCGCTTCCGGACAGTGATATAAAGAGCCTCAATTCGGGCGCCATCTTCTTGCCCGTTGCCTTGTATTTATAATGCAATTCCTCAAAAATATCATCGTAATCATTTATATTTTCATTTACCTGCTCTGACCACCCATCCAGCTTAATAGAAAACGGGTCATATCTCCCATTAATATATTCAGTTCCCGAGATAAATGCCATCAACATTTTTTGCTGAAATCTTACGCTTCCATCCAATTCCTTTTCTCTAATAAGCCTATTGTATTCGGTTCTCATCTCTTCAATATCAGAGTTCATATTGAATTTGAAGGGTATCTTAAATCCCTTAGATTCCATTCTGTCAAGCTGATATATTATCTCTCTCTTTTCATTTATCTCGTTCTTTATTATTTCCTTAGGGCTCAAAAACTTATTCTTATTTTTACTGCCACCGCTTCCACCGCTTCCACCGCCACCACCGCCACCACCGCTTCCACCGCTTCCATCGCTTCCATCGCTTCCGTCGCTTCCATCGCTTCCATCGCTTCCGTCGCTTCCGTCGCTTCCTACACTGCTTCCGCTACTTTCATCGCTGCCTCCGCTGGCTTCGCTAATATTATCATCATATATTTTCTTAATCTTGCCGCGACTTGAACTCTTTTTACTCTCATCACTATCGCTCTCGCTTTCTATTCGTGAACCTCTGCCAATTCTATCTTTATTGCGATATATGTTGCCGATATTTTTCATATAGTTCTTTTTACCACCCGACGAACTTCCGCGCGAAGAACCGCCAGAAGACATTGATATAACATCATCGCTTATTTTTTTCCTATTAAACAATTCTTCGTTAATAGCTATATTGGACTGCTTGCCACCTCCAGGTATATTAAAAATAAAAGGTTGCTTATTGAAACTTTCTCTATTCAATTCAATTAAATCATCATTTCTATTATTAAAATTTGATAGTAAAGCCATATTATATATTTATTTGGGTATCAAATGTTTATATATCTATTATAATTTTTAAATGTTTATTAATACGCATTCTAACATTCTTACAAAAATAAGTTTCCAAATATTAGCATTAGCTATTTCTACGAGATAGCCACGATAACCAAGTGCCAAAAAATAATTTCCCAGATTTTACATAATATTCAGGGTGAAATTGTATCCCCAATATATCCTTCTTCTTATGATATAATATATCTATCATATCTTTTCTTTTCATTACAGTCTTAATATTATTACCTACTTTGATAACAATATCATTATGATTATACCTATATCTAGTCTTTACAATATCAAAAGGATACCTTATTTTTAAAGGTCTATCATAGTTTCTAATATATCCCGCATCTCTCGTTCTCACATTTGAGAACTTCCCGAATCTTACAGCAATGTATTGCATTCCGTAACAAATTGCCAAAATATGTATTTTGTTAGCGTGTTTAAATATTATCTCTGGAACCTTCGGAGACCTTCTATCAACTATGCGATAATCAGAACCAGATACTATAATAGCATCCAATTTATCTTCCAAATTATTCAATAATTTTGCAATACCTTCTTCATCGTACCAATCTCTAAAACATAATCTTGCATTTCTTATAGATTTTTTAAAACGCATCTTTCTTATATTATTCAACACGCGATTACTATACATCATTATTACTAATATTTTAGGACGCTTCTTCCTTTTCATTATTTTCATTACAGCATATATAACTACTATATAATTTATTATATTTATTTGTAATATCTCCCTTCGTATTACTTCTAATATAGGATACAGCTTGCAAACACGCATCACTCAAATCATCCTTTTTCTTGTTTTCATTAAATCTCTTCTTTAATTCCTCGTTCTCGCTAATATATTCGCGACACAACTCAATACTCAGCATCTTATTATTCTTATATTTATCCCTCCTGAATCCCTTCTTATTCCTCGCCTCTCCGCCCTCTCCCTTACAGGCATTCGCTTCCATATTTATAACATAGATGTGGTTCTTAGTTTTTAAAGATGCATTGACAAGGACAACATTACCGACCTCCTTGTCCCAATATTTAATTAAACTAAAATAACCGTAGATTATATGCTGGATAGTTTTCATAATGCCGTTTAAATTAGAAGGCTGATTCTCTATCAATACATAATCTATCATATTAATGCCCGTATTTTTTAACCCACCAATAATATTATCCATCTCAATATATATTCTTTCAGATATATCATCAATCCCTTTAATCTCCTTCTTAGACGAAGCCAATTCTATGATACGCCATTCCAATATCTCCAATATCTCAGTCTTTCTTAATATACATAAGGCAAGATTCTTAACCCCGATATCAAAACTAACATATATCATAATTCTAATATCATTATTATATCATCATATCCTTATTTGCTAACTTGTCATAACATTTTAGATACATTTTAGGTCTATGCTTAGGATTCTATTTTTTTGTGATAGTTTTTTGGATTTCGGTTATTATTTTAGGGCTATATGAAGTAATAGTGTAATGCTTTATAAGCACGGAAAGGTCCTTCCAAAATGTATCTCCCTCATATTTAGAATTGTATTTATTAATTTTCTTACATTTTTTATATAGCCATTTGTATGTCTTCTCTAAGTTTTCAGACCTCTTTGATATCTTACTAAGTCTCTGTTCTCTTATTAATCTGCTAATATAGCTTTTCAACTCCTCACATTTATTATAGTTAGGCAAAGTCTGTCGCAAATCATAAAATTTCATATAATTATACGAGGGACATATCAACAAATTATCTGTATAATCTATAAATGTCGGATTATTATCTATTATTAATAATCTCTTGCCAATATCATAATTAGTTGGTATCTTTATGGTCTTGCTAATTAAAGGTAGTATCTTGGCAATGGATTTCTTTATATTCCCGTATTTATCCATAATACAATTATCGCGCGTTAATAGTGGCCTGTCAAACTTAAAATTATTATGCTTCTCTATTATAGCTATCTCTTTATTCGCCCATTTTTTCTCAGAAGCCGTATAAATATAAAAATAGCTTGATGGATACAGCTTTTTCATAGCATTAATAAATGTGAAAAAATGCGGTCTCACTAATAGAGATTTCTCAGAATAACTTTCATTCAAATATTTATTACATAGCGCCGTATATTTATTTAACCCCTTCATCTTATATTTTTTTACCAATTCAATAATATTATACAAATCACATTGATAATTACAATCACCTATTATAGTTCCATCCAAATCTATTATAAATATATACGGCTCAGCTCTGCCCCTCTTTTCTTCTTTGTTATTCATTAAATCTATTATAATATTATATTAGAATATTGCTTTATAAATAGAAGATATATAAGATAATGGCAGAATCCCATTTATTTAACACTAAAAATATGTCCGCATATAGCCATTTCTCAAATACAATTAATAACAAATATATTGATATGAATAACAGTAAAGAAATAGATATTAAAGTTCCCGATGCATTACTTAAATATTTTAAGGATAAAACGCTCAAATATAATATAGACAAAAGAATATTCTATTATAAGCATATAACGAACAAATTAAAAGATATAAATAATAAACAGTGTCTAAAAGAATACTCTATCAATTCTAAAAAAAATGAAGATGTTCGCGGATACAATATCAATAATAAGGTATTTCTTACAAAAAAGTTCGGTTCTATTAGCAAATACGGGTATATTTATATAGCATCTATTAAAAATGAATTCGGCAAATATCCTATTGCTTCAAAAATTATGATTAATAACCGCGTTAATCTGTTTGAAGCACAGATTAACTTGAAAATAACCGATAAAGTTATTAAAAATATGATATCAAGACATTTCATTCTAACTTACAAAGTTATTATCTGCGACAAAATATCCAATAAAAACTTACCAGATATCGTTCTAAATAAGAAATACTATATTTTATTAAATGAGCTCGCCCGAGGCGATTTGAAACAGCTCTGTAATAGTAAAATGTTCCTCAAAAATAACAGCGTGTTATATAATGTATTTATCCAAATAATGTTATCTATATCTACATTTCATCATCTCGGATTTATTCACGGCGATTGTCATTGGGGAAATTTTCTATATCATATGAATTATAATGTTACCAAAAATAGCTATCATCACTATAATATTTATGGTAAAAATTATTATCTAAAATCCTGCGAATACGTTATGTATATTTATGATTTCGGTTTTGCCGAAAAAATCAAATCTGTCAAAAAATCCCTTATTGACGATGACTATAAAAGATTGATAAATGCTTTTAGAAATAAAAAGATAGAACCGCGATCCTGGATATCTATAGATAACAATCTGCCATCTGATGAAATCGGCGAATATGTCAAAACATTTAGAAAAGCTATTAATAATAGTCGTCGTTCAAGTAGCGGAAGTGGCAGCTATAGTAGTAGCTATGAAAATAATAGCATATATTTAGAAAAATTAACTATTGATACAATTCTGCCAATATTATTAAAAGCCCCCGACAAAATATTTATCACCAAATTACCTGCAAATGCCACGGTTATTAATAAAAACCCCTATTACATCAATAAAAAAATATTAATCAAAGACTAATCGCATCAATGCGCGCATTAGCATCAGCTGTATATTTTGCAGATAATTCGTCAATATATTCAGTCATTGTTTCAAAGCCGACAAATACCATTTCGTCAATCTCCTTTTTAGTTATATGTAATCGCATTCCCTTCCTCGCGAATATTATATTCATTCCGCTTTTTAAAACGAGATTTTGAGGGCGATAATAATTAGTATATTTGCTATCTTGAATCTGCTTTAATAAAACCTCTTTTACTCTTAGAATATTTAATATCGTCATCAACTGCTTTACAATATATATAAAATTTATAGTTTTTACAGGAATATGCTCAGTATTTTCATTATCTTTATACAAAAGCATACCTATTATATTCTCTCGTGGCACATCGGCAAATATTTTTATAGGAAAATTGTTAGTTAATCCCCCGTCATAATAATGATAATCTCCTATATTTATCGGCTTAAACAATAATGGTATAGACATTGAGGCGCAACAAGCCTTATATACACAGACATCGGGCGTTTTCTCAATAGAAAAAATCTCATTTTCACAAGTATTTATATTCGTACAAGATATATACATATTTACTCCGAAAATTTTAGATAATTGCGAGAATGTAATAGTATCTGATATATCATCGGCATTATACTCATCGGGCTCTTCCGTATCCTTCGTATCCTTCATACCATTGCACCTATCTGCATATTTCCTCTTTACTATAATTTTTAAATGCTTAATCATTACTTCTGTATCAAATAAACCAAGTTCTGTAATTAATCTTATGTACTTTTTAATAGATAAAAAACATAACTCATTATCTTTCATACAATTATATAATACCTCTTCCATCTCATAAATAGTTAATTTAAGGGCAAACATAAAACCTATTAAAGAACCTATTGAACACCCTGCAATATGTTTTATATTCTTATGCATATTATTTAAATATAAGTATCTAAGAGCACCCACAAATATAACACCACGCATACCACCCCCCGATAAAACTAAATGTGTAATATTAATATTCTCAATACTCGCCTCACTCGCTATACTAGTACTCTTAGTACTCATTTTTAAATATATAATATTATATATTATATATCCAAATATCGCACATATCTCTTAAATATTCCTAAATATGCGAATTATATTCTTGGATACTAACTTTATAGTATATAAGAGCCTCTTTAGATGCATTGTTCTCCGCTTCTTTTTTAGTATTTCCAGTAGCCGTAGAAATAATGCTCCCATTCTTGTCTTTGATACAATATGTAAATATCCTAACATTATCTTTTACGGTTACATTAAGCTCTTTAAATTGTGGTACATCCTGTAAAGAATGAAGCATATGAGATACCAGCATATCCTTGTAATTGTTTTTAATTCTAATGAGTTCGCAAAAGTCTATGTAATTCTCTATAATATATATTATCCAAGATTCTACAACGAAATATCCCGCTCCTGAAGAAGGATTTATATTAATATTGGGAATAATAATATTGTCAGCATCTGTCTGGAAATCCAAATAGAGTGCCCCTAAAAATGCCTCAAATATATCCTCCATAATTTTATAGTTATTCCTTCCACCGGATTCTTCAACCTGCTTAGATATAATGGCAAACTTCGGTAATCCTATTTTATCCGACAAATACCCCAACATCTTTCCATTTACTATCTTCGTCCTAATTTTAGATAAGAACCCCTCGTTTTGGTCTGGAAATCTATTATATAAATAATTCGTTACAATCATTCCAAGCAAAGAGTCCCCTAAAAATTCAAGCCGCTCATAAGACATATCTTGAAGAGGAAGACAATCACACGGACAATTTGCATTACTTTTCTCAAAATCAATATTTTTCATAGTACAATAAGATTTATGAACGAATGCAACACGATATAAATTGATGTTCTTTATTTCTAAATCAGGCAAACCATTGCTACTCAGCAATTTATATAAGTCCTCATCGCTTATCAGAATGTTTTTTGAATTATATGGTTGATTTTCAACATCAATATCCATTGTTTTATTATGGATATTATCAATTCTTTTCATCTTAGTTTTATTTATATATCTTGGTTATATCTATTTCTCAAAATATGATTATATCAATTTTTATATATATAAATATTAAATGTATTTTTCTTTTAAATAGAATAAGATAATAAATGAGTTATCTAGCTAATGATATAACAGCCCCCCTAATCCAAATAGATTCGGTTGCTATCGGGTTTCAATTGGACAGCGAAAGTGAAGCAAGAAATATCAATAGTTTAGATTTAAATAAAGATGAATTTTTGGCCGTAGGAGAGAAAACATATATTTCCGGCGATACTTCAAATACTAAATGGTCTCTTCTTGTTAATAGCCAAGGTACTTCCGTAAATGCCTCAAGAAACCTTGCGCGCGAAAGTTTAACTCTGGATACTTCGCTATACGTAGATAAAAACATTCATTGTTCAGGTATTATTAAAGCAGCCGGGTTAGAGCTTAATAATATCAGAATTGACAATACAACAACTATAACAAGCGATTTAATTAAGGAGTTTATCGTTAAAACCAACGATCTTGTGGTGTCTCAGCCTTTCCAAACAGGCTACATTACAAATTATAACAACCTCTATAATATCAATTATGATGTTAAAAATGTATATACTCCAAACTTCGTTACCTTCGGAGGCCATATTGATACATTTAAAAATACACATCCGCTAAACATTGTCACCACTCCTAACAATAAATTCAGCAGTATGCATATTTCTATAAGAAACGATACTAATAATGCCGAAGAACCTTCAAGAATGTGTATTGGTATGATTGGTGGAAGCAATATATCTCCTGCTATTATTTCTACAACACAAGGAGTTCCGCTTGAATTTCACATCAGCACTTCTTCTGAGAGTATTAATTCAGCCTATGGAACGAGAGCATTACCTATATACAACTCTAATAATGCCCCTGCTATGACAATTGATGCAAATAATAATATAGGTATCGGTACAAATAACACTTCGCAAAAAAATTATAATAAAAGGGTTTTTGAAAATAATAGCACAACTACCGTTGAAAAAATCGGTAAATCTAAATTAGAAGTAAAAGGACTATCTACATTTGATGACATATTATTGCACGATTACCAAACAAATACCTATAAACATCTTGATGATATATATATCCGCGGAACAGGCGTCGGGGTTCTCAACGCGACTCAAATAAATGGCGGAGATTTTACAGATTCTCTATACAGATTTAATAATAATCTATCTGTCTCAAAGCTATTAAACGCAGGCGATGCTAATATCGCTAATAACGCGATTGTAGGATGTAATTTAACAACAGAATATTTAAAGGTCAACGAACATTCGGTATTTGAAGGAACCGTAGAATTTAATGATGACGTTAATTTTAATAATGTCCAAAATATTAATATCAATAACCTCAATATAAATAACGACCTTTTCATCAATAATAAGCGCATCACACCTCTCAATACAACTGATACTTTTACAGGGAACTTTGAAAAAAGCGTAGTAGATGGTAACAACTATTTATTTGTTTATGTTAGCAGCAATATTGCTTCTCTAGATGCTAACTGTAATGTTAATTTTCCTAATAAATTAGGAATTGGTCTGACAGATACTGACGGTTTTGATGGTGTCCTAAATATTATCAAGAATGATAGAACGACGAGCAATAATTTTGACATATTACTAAAAAATACCATAGAAAACAAGACATACGTCGCAAATATTGGAAGACTCTCGCGACTTGATTATAACGACAACAGCTTGATATTTAACACGAACAAGGTACCTGGAAAAAATAATAATATATATTTTTATCCTTCAAGTGATATATCTATATTGACTTCTAACAGGTTTCTTCCAAATATTAAAAATACCCCACCAACGCTATCTTTATTAAATGGCAAGGTAGGTATAAACAAATTGAATCCCGATAATCTTTTTGCACTTGATATTGCGGGTAATATAGCAGCTAACGATTATTATGTATCACAAGATAACAATTTTAAAAGGACCAAGAACTTTGTTTATAATAATGGCAAAAACTTTTTCAATTTATATGATACATCAACTGATAAGTTTTGCATAAATTATAACGAGCTTATATCATTCGCTTCGGATATGAGAGGCCTCAATGTTAAAAAAGGTATTAACGCCGATTTATATTATCAAAATAACATATTATTAGAAACCCTACAAAAAGCGAGTTCGGCTGACAGTTTTTACACTAACAAGAATATATCCATAGGCTGGAACGGCGAAGCTAATGTGGCGCCTCTTCAAGTTAGAAACTTATACACCAACGATTATAATTATTCAACTATACGCATCTATAGAGGTGTTCGCGGAGGCGGTCTTTTTAATAACGCAGATTATAGTGGTATTGATATCTGCGAATATGACAGAGATATTAATCAAGATAGAAATAAAGAGAAATGGTTCATTTATAAAAATCATAAATATAATGACCTTGACGCCAGAGATTATATGCGCATCGGCCCTTTGCAAATTGGATACACTGATAAAACAATTGAACCCACTTCATATGGTATGTCGTTTTATTATGATCCGATAAAGTCAAAATATCACATAGATGTTAATAACCCTAAGGTATCCTATGAAGATAAATCTGCTATGACAATATACGGCGACCTAAATGTTCACGGGAATGTTAATATTTTAGATAACGAAGGATGCAATTTTAATTTTACTATGAAAGCATTATCATCTAATCTAAAAAGAGTAGACAGATATATAAATTATATATCAGGTAATGGTATTGATACAGGATATGCAACTTCTACAAATAAAATTGCAATGTCAATTGATATTTTGAGGCCCAAAGAAAATGTTATAATTGACCCTGTGGAAAATCAGGAGATTCCTGTAATAATTAAAAATATGAATGATGATAATCCGGTAACGAAGTTTATTACTTATTCTAAGAGCAATATTTGCTATTCTATGATAGAATTGGCTATTTACAACAGTAATCTTCAATTAGTAGATGATTCCATTGATAAGCAAAATAATATCAGAAATGCCATTCAAATGAGTGTAGGTAATAATAATAGCAACACTTATCTTGATTTCAATGTATATAACAATGATTCATACAAAAACTTTTTGCGATTTGTTAATAGAGTCAGTGATAACGGCGATGCCAATAGTACTATTGCTCACTTGGGTCTCGGGACAGACAAGAGTTCAAATATCCTTTTTCACATTGATGGAAATGAAAAATACGGTCTTCAAATTACCAACAATAAATATCCGGCTTCTATCAATTTATTGAACTCCGAGGGAAAAAATATTTATCATACTATATCAGGCGGTGATCTTCATAACAATCACAAATTTACTATTGATGTCTCTTCGGCAACCGTTGATGATCTAAATAACGAACCTGTTATGACAAATGTATTCACTGTTGATGCCTTCCAATATAACGGGGAGAAACGCAGAGGAGCCCGATACGGATTCAACGAAGACTTTGCATCTAATATAAATCAGACACTTGTAATTAAAAGCGATTATGATACCGTTCCTATGGCAATTACGAGCAGATACAGCTATGAATATATGTTTAATAGTACAGTTAAAATAGATTATGACAAAGTGCTATTTGATATATTGTCATCTAATTGGTCAAATGATTCTAAGACATATTTCAGTTTTTATAAACAGGCTATAACAGAGTTGCCGGCAATAGATGCTAATAATAACGTTATCACTTCTAATAATCTACAAGACGATGGCTTCATATTCAAAACAAATAATCTAATATCAAGAAATCTATCATATATTACAGTTCATTCTAATATCAATTATCCGTATTTTTTCAGTAATTTAGATATTAATTATATGCCCCTTAATAACCAAACATTTGATATAGAAACCGATAGTGTCAAGGATAAATATGATTTATTCAAAGAAAACGATTTTTCCTTGGTACCACAAGGCATATTTTACAGTAGCAACGACGATATTAAACCAAGCGATATTTCAGAAAAAATGCTTGCCGTCAATGATAGTGCCGTATTCAATGTCTATGATAGTAATATATTATTCAACTATGAATATATAAATAGATATATTATATCTGACCACATATCGTGCAATATAGCTATTAGTGTTAGTTCAAATATTAAAATAATTGATAATAGCAACTTTTTTAATATCAGCAACTATATAACAACAACTCTTGGAACAGCCAATCAGCCTTTTAATGCCCTTGAAAATGTAATAGAACATACCTATATGGATTATCATCAAAATGCTATTAATCTCAATCTAAAGTTTTTAGAATATTCCAACATATATTTAAATACATATACTACAAATGTTTTGAAATACAATTATAACATAGCATATGATGGTGTATTTTATTCCGTTCATACTAATCATTTAAATATTGTAACTTCCAATATTATATTTGAAGAGCTATTTGAATTAAGCACGGCATATCTTGATATAACTTCTAATATTCAAAATAATAATATAATATTTAGAACATCCAACTATTCTATTAACAATAATGCCAATGCTACGCAAAGAAATATGGTTATCCAGAAATTTAGTTCAAATGTTTTCCAAGATACCTTTGATATTTTGGGTAATCCCATAAATAAAACCATAGTTATAGAAGAATATTTTAATAACTATTGCAATTATAATTTGGAAGATATCAACATAGGTATTCGCAACTATAACTATAAAAATTATAAACCACATATCTCTTTGATAAATGATGTTGAGAAAAACGATAGTGTTTTTGAAGGACACGAAATATACAGCTATGATGGAGTATTTGAAATAAAATATGCTAATTCCACGAACAAGCAATTTGTCCCCCTCAAAATTGATAATCTTGGAAATATGTCTATTAATGGTGGATTAGATACTAAAGGCAATTTAAGAATAGACGGGAATATATATGATGTTAATGGCAATAATTTAATTGAAATACTTAACAAAAATTATTATAAAGAATACGAGATAAACTCAAGTAATATTCATTTTAATTCTTTGGGTTCAAATGGTCTTGAAATTAATTCTTATGCTAGCAATAATCATATTGATTATAAGTTCTTTTATGTAAAAGATTATTTATCTTCCAATGTAATTAATGATATTTTAATATTACATAAATCTGAACTATTAAATAATACATATAATCTTGATTTATATGCAGATTTGTTTATTAACTGTAATTTATATATTGAAGGCGAAGGAAATATTCCTTCATTATCAGTATTCCAAAAACATAACCAAAATATTATACAGGTTGCTAATTTGGAACGCGAAGTTATGACAGTCGCCTATGACGGAAGCGTGGGATTAGGCGTGTCAGAGCCACAAAGTGCTCTATTTAATATCAGACAAAATAATGAATATACCAATATTATCTCAGCATCTAATTTAGATAGAGAAGTCTTAACAGTCGCCTATGATGGTAGCATAGGGTTTGGTGTTATGCAACCACGAGGAGTATTGCTAAATGCACGACAGAATAACATAAATCAAAATATTATCTCAGCATCTAATTTGGATAGAGAAGTGCTTACAGTAGCCTATGATGGTAGCATAGGTTTTGGTGTTACGCAACCACGAGGAATATTGCTAAATGCACGACAGAATAATATAGGTAGCAATATTATCTCAGCTTCTAACATTGACCGCGAAGTGCTTACAGTAGCCTATGACGGTAGCATAGGTTTTGGTGTTACGCGACCACAAGGAGTATTACTAAATGCCCGACAGAATAATATAGGTGGCAATATTATCTCGGCTTCTAATTTGAATAGGGAAGTCCTTACGGTAGCCTATGACGGAAGTATTGGGTTTGGTGTTATGCAACCGCGAGGAATATTACTAAATGCCCGACAGAATAATATAGGAAGCAATATTATCTCAGCATCTAATTTAGATAGAGAAGTGCTTACAGTAGCCTATGATGGAAGTATTGGGTTTGGTGTTACGCAACCGCGAGGAATATTACTAAATGCCCGACAGAATAATATAGGTAGCAATATTATCTCAGCTTCTAACATTGACCGAGAAGTCCTTACTGTTGCCTATGATGGTAGCATAGGTTTTGGTGTTACGCGACCACAAGGAGTATTGCTAAATGCCCGACAGAATAATATAGGTAGCAATATTATCTCAGCATCTAATTTAGATAGAGAAGTGCTTACAGTAGCCTATGATGGTAGCATTGGATTTGGTGTTATGCAACCACGAGGAATATTGCTAAATGCACGACAGAATAATATAGGTAGCAATATTATCTCTGCTTCTAATTTGGATAGAGAAGTCCTTACTGTTGCCTATGATGGAAGTATTGGGTTTGGTGTTACGCAACCACGGGGAGTATTGCTAAATGCACGACAGAATAATATAGGAAGCAATATTATCTCAGCTTCTAATATTAATCGCGAAGTCTTGACAGTAGCCTATGATGGTAGCATAGGGTTTGGTGTTATGCAACCACGAGGAGTATTGCTAAATGCCAGACAGAATAATATAGGAAGCAATATTATCTCTGCTTCCAATTTGGATAGAGAAGTCCTTACTGTTGCCTATGACGGAAGTATTGGGTTTGGTGTTATGCAACCACAAGGAGTATTGCTAAATGCCCGGCAGAATAATATAGGAAGCAATATTATCTCGGCTTCTAATTTGAATAGCGAGGTTATGACTCTGACCTACGATGGTATTATGGGCTTAGGAGTAACAAATCCTAATAAACAAAGTAAATTGGATGTGAGAGGCAATATAAATATTGTTAGCGAACCTGGAACCGATTTTGTATATACTATTAACAATCGCGATATTATGAAAGAAACCTGTAATTATATTCTGGAGACAAGTAATTTTATAGCTACCAGAATAACTAATCTAACAACAGATTTAATTACAGAAAATAGCACTTCTATAAATAAATTCATAGTAGCTAATAAATATAATAATAATCTATTTATTGACGGCGATTTAACTATCAATTCTAATTTAATTGTATATGGCGTAACAACAACCTTGAATACTGATGTATATACTACAGAACAATTGAATATAACAAATACTGGCACAGGAGATGCTCTGATAGTTAAGCAAATTAATAATTCATATAATATATTCACAGCTTCAAATAATGATATCCCTGTTTTTAATATTAATTATAATGGCAAGGTAGGCATTGGTACCGAATCTCCCAAAGTATATTTAGAAATCAACTCTACAGATGGCATCAAAATACCAAGCGGCACAGAAATCCAGCGACCTTCAGGAATCAACTTAATAAAAGGTACTATCCGTTATAATACTGATACCAATCAATTTGAAGGCTACGGAGCTGGTAATAACTGGGGAACACTTGGTGGCGTCAAAGATGTCAATAATGATACTTTTATAAGCGCCGAGAGTGCCCCTGGTGTTAATAATGACGAGCTACGCTTTATAACAAGTAATGTTGAAAAGATGATTATTACAAAAGATGGTAGAGTTGGGATTGGCAAACAGAATCCTGAATATTTGTTAGACGTTCAAGGAGATATCAGGGCAAACTCCAATCTATTTGTCAATTTCAACGTAGGCATAGGAACTACTAATATTTCTAGTTCGCTGCTAAATATATACGGTAAAGCTGCCAATATTAAAATACAAAATCCTTATATTGATAATCAGGTATCCTCTATAGAGTTTATAAACGGCATTAATAATTCTATACAAAACAATGATTTATTTGGATGGCGAATATCAAATAGCAATAACAATTTTGCGATTTCATCTGGTAAAAATAATCTTATAAGTGATCGCCTAATTATTGACGGTGGGACGGGTAATATAGGTATCGGAACAAAACCGCATATTGAAATGGATAATAACGGAGATACTTATAAAATAAATATTAATGGAAGTATCAATATTGAAGGTGATATATATAAACAGGGTGTATTATTCTCATCGGGCTCTGGAGGAACTGGCGGTGGAGGAAGTGTCGGGGTTATATCTCAAAATATGCCTATACAAACATTATCAAAGACATATACAAATACTAAATCATATTTAGAATCTGGCTTAGATAATGACAGCGGATGGAAGTTTATTGATGAAAATGTTAATGGTGGCTTTTTAATAAAAATTAAACCTTCTCACAGGACATCAAAGATTTTAATAAATCTCTCTATGCATATCGGCATAGACAGTGATCCCGAATCAATCTGGTGGGGTCTTAGATTATATAGAAAAATGACCGATAACAATCTAAATGTAATAACTGATTGGCACGAAGTAGTAGCATCGCGTCCCGAAAATAACCCCGATAATGCCACGCCTTGCTGGCTATCTCATACTCTCGGAGCCAATTTGACAAGTTATGAAAACTTCGTAGCTAATATTAACGGCACATTCTTTGATACGCCAGATTCAAGATACAATGTTTATTACACAGTAAAATGGAAAACGAACTTGGGGAATAATTATGGCGGAAGCGCGAATATTTATCTAAATAGACCTGCCAAATATAATTCAAACAACTCCTCGGTGTTATCTTCAACCTGGACAGCAACCGAAATATGGCAATTGGGAACTCCATATATACCAAGCGAAGGCTCAAATATAATTACCATATATAACCAAGATTTTGTGGGAATAGGTAATACACAACCGCAACACGCACTTGATATTGCCGGCGATATTAACATAACAGGGACATACAAGGTAAATAACGAAATATTCAAGACGAGCCAATGGACTACTAACAGCGATAACAATATATATTATAATAATTACATCGGTGTCGGTACCGCCAAACCAGACTGTTTGTTGGCTTTGAGCGGAGCAAATGGCAAAATTAAAATCCACGATGATGGCATAAATAACGACGGGAGCGCGAGAGCACAATTATCAACATCAATAGATTTAATTAACGGAACTAGCAATGCCTTGCAATATAACTTAAATAAATGCGGGTGGAGAATGTCAAATAGCAACAACAATTATATAATATCTTCGGGTAGCAATACCATAATTAAAGACAGGTTTATCATAGATAGCGTGGGTAATATAGGTGTAGGTACAGCACCAAATCATAAATTAGATATAGATGGTATTATAAATGCCAAGGCTTTTAATTTGAATGGCTCCCCTTTTGTTTTGGAATTCACACAAGGTATGACAATACAAACAATACACAAAACCTACTCTAAAACTGTTGAAAAAGAATTGAACTCCGTCGGATGGGTTCCTATAGATATTCAAAACAATGGATTTTTTGTCAAGATAAAGCCTTCGCATATTCAATCAAAAGTCCTCGTATCTATGACTTGTCATATAGGTATGGATTATGCAGAAGATTCGCGCTGGTGGGGTCTGCAATTATATAGAAAAATAGGCAACGGCTCTTGGGTGCCTATAAATGATGCTAATGGAACTAATGGTGGAGGATTAGAATGCAGTCCTTGTTGGATATCACACAATCTTGGTGCAGATAATAGTATGTACTCGCATTCCATAATAAATGTGTCAGGTTCCTACGAAGATATGCCAAATACTGAGGAAGATGTTTATTATACAGCATTTTGGAAATCAAAACTGGACAATACAATTGGCAAACTCTATATTAATAGACCGGCATATGTTAATAATTCAAATTATCCTCTAACATCTTCTAGCTGGACGGCGAGCGAAATATGGAATAATGGGACGCCCTACAAACCTATTACTACTACAATAGCAATTGCATATGACAAAGTTGGAATTGGAATGACACCGAGCGAATCAAGCGGATATAAATTGGAAGTTGCCGGTAATCTTAAATGTACCAATTTACAATGTGTCTCTGTTACTCAAACGAGTGATGCACGATATAAAAAGAATATAGAAAATATTGGGAATGCATTGGATGATATAAATAAATTAAACCCCGTGTCTTATTTGCTATTGAATCAGGAATCTGCTGATAGAAAATCCTATGGCTTTATAGCTCAAGAATTAAAGGATATATTCCCCGAAGTTGTCGTTGAGCCCTCAGATGATAATGATATGTACGGTATAAATTATACTTCTATAATTCCTCTATTGACAAAATCAATTCAAGAATTGACTAAAAAAATAGAATTACAACAGATTGAAATTAATTATCTTAAACAAAAATTATAAAGATTTGCGATTTTTTTTTATTAAATATAAATATTAATATTATAGATAGAGAGAACTAATAATATAAATGAATATATTAAATGTGGGCTATGGTACAACAAATCCACAAACTCTATTTCATTTAGTTCAGTGCAATGTTGCTCTTCGGCTGGAGGACCCCCGAAATAATGTTAATAGTATTATTAATATAGATTTTAAAAGGGGGTCTGGAACATTCGGGAATACCTCAAGTGGCGCAAGTGGCGATTGGAGATTATCCAGTTCAAACTCGCAATTTAATATTGAAAAACACGCATATAATTTAACCAGTAATATATTGTCTATAAATGAAAATGGAAATATAGCAGTAGCAAATGATATTATAATCGGAGGAAATTTTATTAAAAACGGCAATAATGTTATAACTGATGTTTCTAACTATATAAATGCTGTTGATAGCAATCTTAACACTATCATAAATACTACTGTCTTGACGAGCATTGACTCTAACAACTCCAATGTCAGCAACTATATTCGGGCTGTTGAT
>Ga0208364_1000036_pt1 | contig 37095 bp, 57 predicted proteins | sample LakMenEpi08Jun12_FD_150680 | JGI IMG/M metagenome (GOLD analysis project Ga0208364, IMG submission 150680) | Freshwater microbial communities from Lake Mendota, WI - 08JUN2012 deep hole epilimnion (SPAdes) | ecosystem: Environmental > Aquatic > Freshwater > Lake > Epilimnion/Euphotic zone ...
CCTGCCACATCAAATGGCCCTGTCATTCCTCCTGCACCACCGCCGCCGCCCGCGACGACAAGGTACTCCACCGCGCTAACACCGCTCGGGCAAGTCCATGTGCCGGTAGAAGTGAACGTGGCTACGACAGATTGGACGGGGACGGTGTATTTGAGGATGACGATGCCGGAACCGCCTGCGCCGCCTGCGCCATCGGAGGAAGGAAGCGAAAATCCACCGCCGCCACCGCCACCGCCAGTATTGGCAGTTCCGGCACTTGCTGTGGTGCTACTTGCAGACCCATTTCCACCGCCACCGGACGCGCCATTTCCTGCCGATCCAGCACCGCCCGCATTTGCGCCGCCGCCACCGCCGCCCGCGTAAGTAACGCTTGAGCCAGAAATTGATGATGCTGTTCCAGCACCACCATTACCACCGGCAGTTGTTGATCCGTTTGATCCGACCGTTGATGCACCGCCTCCACCACCGCCGCCTAAAGTGCCGGGAAGAGTTCCGCTGCCGTCGCCTCCGTTGCTTCCCTGTGATGGCGAAACAGACGGCGTATTTCCCGTGCCACCTGTTCCTGCCGTTGCGTTTGGTGAAACAAACGAATACGAGCCACCGCCACCAGAGCCGCCGTTTAATCCGGTACGAAGTGTTGTGCCTGCATCGCCGCCAGACGCGCCGCCGCCGCCGCCGGTAGAGGTAATTGTGCTAAATACTGAATCATTGCCGTTACTTCCACGGGCAGAACGAGTTGATGCGCCATTGCCGCCTGCTCCAACCGTAATGGTGTAGTTTGTACCCGCAGTAACGCTTAATCCGGTGCCAGTACGGAATCCGCCAGCGCCGCCAGCGCCTGCCGAAACTGCACCGCCACCGCCGCCGCCTGCAACGACAAGGTATTCAACTTGCGTCACGCCGGTCGGGGCAGTCCAGTTACCCGATGCGGTGAAAATCTTATATTCGGTGTAGGCCGCGCCCGCCACTTTGGCGGCAAGCAGCAAACTCATGATGCCGCTCATGGCTTAACTCACGTTGCCGTTAATAACGCAAACCGTACCTGATATAAACAGAATTGTCGCAACACCTCTTGTAGCCAACGTAACGGTTGCTTTGTCGCTATCCGTGCCCGCGATGTACGCCGTCGTAATCGTGCAGGTAATCGTGATGTTGCCAGAGGTGTTGTTAAACACCGACACCACATCGCCAGTCGCAAATGTCGCATCGGGAATCGTGATCGAGCCGCCAGATCCGACTTCAATAAACTCACCAACGTCGCCGGTAGCCAGCGTGTAAGAAGTTGTCTTAGCCGATCCTGAACGCGGGATGTTTCGATAGCCAACCGCGTTAGTGCCGTCAGCCGTACAGTTAGACAGGTTGCCCGAGGTCGGCGTACCCAATACCGGCGTCACCAAGGTTGGCGTATTGGCAAACACCAGGGCGCCAGTACCCGTCTCGTCCGTCACCGCAGCAGCAAGGTTCGCGCTCGACGGCGTAGCAAGCCATGTGGCGACGTTGCTTCCAAGGCCGGAAATGCCCGTTGAAACAGGCAAGCCCGTACAACTTGTCAGCGTGCCAGAGGACGGAGTTCCAAGAGCGCCGCCATTAACAACGAACGCGCCTGCTGATCCCGTATTAACGCCCAGCGCAGTAACAACGCCGGTACCCGTTGTAATGCTGCTCGGCGCAGCGCCAGCGCCGCCACCGACAACCAACGCATTTGCAGCCAGCGCAGTTGACGAGGCAATCGTTCCGGCAGCGGTAAAGGCCAACACGCCGCCGCTTGTTCCGCTGGTTAATCCGGTGCCACCATTGGCAACAGGCAAAGTGCCTGTAACATCCGATGCAAGGTTAACCGAAAGCGTACCGCCCAGTGTCAGGTTGCCGGAACTTGTCACCGTGCCGGTAAGCGTAAGGCCGTTAACCGTACCTGTGCCGCTAACCGATGTAACTGTTCCCGTGCCGCCGGTTGCTGCAATCGTAATAGCGCCGGAACCGTTGGTAATGCTAATGCCACTACCAGCAGTAAGCGTCGCTTTTGTAAGCGTGTTACCAGTGGAGTTGCCAATTAACAACTGACCGTTGGTGTAAGACGTTTGACCCGTACCGCCATTGGCAACAGGCAAAGTGCCGGTAATTTGGCTTGTTAGGTCAACACCAGACAGTGTACCGCCTAGCGTCAAATTACCCGACGAGGTAACAGTGCCGGTCAGCGTAATGCCATTTACCGTGCCTGTGCCTCCAACAGAAGTGACCGTTCCAGTACCGCCAGCCGCAATCCACGACAGCGTGCCGGAGCCGTTGGTTGAAAGAACATTCCCATTCGAACCATCAGCGCTTGGGAGCGTATAAGTCGTGCTGCCAGCAGCCGCAGCCGGAGCAATACCAACGTAACCAGATGAAGAACCAGAAAGGCGAAGAGTGCCCTTAACATCAAGTTCGCTGCCGGGGGTAAGATAACCAGCGCCGATACCAACGTTGCCGTTGTTAAGAATAACCATGCGAGTGACAGATACGCCACCGGACGACTCTGCTACATCGTAAAGATTAAACTGCATCGGCAACGGCGTTCCCGTGCCTTCTGAGTTTGAATTTAATGATGCCGCAACATTTGTAAGGCGAATACTTGCGCTGCCAGCGTTGTTTGGATCAGATGAACTATTAGACAAACTCCAACTTGTAGTCGTGCTGGTTCCATTTGGAATTACACTAACTCGAGTATCAGCGTTTGTCGTATAACTCTGAAAAACAGTTCTGCCGGACCAAAGACCGTTAAATTTTCCAGTAATTTTTTGGCTTGTACTTGAAAATGTTAAGTTTCCAGAAGCCAAGTCAATTTTTTCAGACGGCGTGTTAGTGCTTACGCCAATTCGATCGGTTGACGCATCAACAAACAGCAAGTTTGCGTCAGTATCACCCTCAATGCGCGTATCCTTGTCTGCACCGGCTTCGTTAATAACTACAGCGCCATTCAGTGATGAATCGCCAGAAACATCAAACTTGGCCGACGGCGTATTAGTGCCAATACCAATACGATCCGTTGAGGCGCTGGCAAAGAAAAGATTTGCGTCTGAGTCGCCTTCAATACGGGTGTCGTTATTGCCGCCAGCCTCGTTAACAACCAGCGACCCGTTGATGGTCGTTGATGGCATCGCGCTTGCGATGTTTGAAAGCGTTAACTTGTAGTTAGCGCCTGATCTGGCAATGACATATTCGTCGCCTGATTGGGCTGGCGCGCCAGAACTTAATGCACTAATTTTAGTGTCGGCCATGACTTACTCCAATTCAATCTTGCTGCCGTCTTCGAGCAGCACAAATGAGCCGTCTTCAAGCAGCAAAAATCCGCCGCCACTTGGCGAAGGCGCAGCCTTCGGACGGCCAAGAGCAATAATTGATCCTAGCCCAATGGCTAGACCATTTCTTAACGCTACGCCAAAATAACGAGCCATTAGTTTTGGTTAATTGGTTTAGCGTAAACCGTTCCGCCAGAAGACACTTCAATAGCGCTTACACGCCACGGAGCGCCCGTGCCTTGCGGGACAATAAACGGAATTGGCGTATTAGCCGGAACCGGAGTGCTATTGCTTGTAGCAGTAACGTTTTCGCCAACCGCTACGTAAGCATCCGATGTACACCAAACGACAACGCCTTGCGGACCAGCGGGCCAAGTTGATGTTGAGCCAGCCGTACCAGTATAAGAAGCGGTCTTGGCTGGAAACAGACCGTCAGCAAGTGGATTAAGAAGTTCCATGTCGTTACCTCAAGCCAAGAATTTTAGGCGGTAAATCGTAGATAAGTACAAGCCAAAAATGGCGTCTAACAGGTTTTGCAGCGTTGTGTCGTCTTTACTGACGACTTTATACCGCATTTCCTCAAGTTCCTTAAGTTCCTTTTCCAAAAAGTCAAGCACGTTGTTTGACTTCTGGGCAGAGGCTAGGGCAATCGGGCCGATCAGCCCGTGCCGCCCCTGATAGGCTTCGGCAAAGTCGTCCGCGAGCGGAATAATGCCCTCGTAAAACTTCTGTAGCGCTTTGTGCTTGGCGTAGTTACGGGTATTTAGATGCGTGGAATGGGTCACATCCCGCGCTAGAAATAGCCGTCCGATAAAGACTTCGCAGGTCATTGCGGCGGTAACTCCATCGGCATTTGCGGGGGCATTTCCATCGGCATTTCAGCCTCTCTAGGGGCCGGGGCTACAAGGTCGTTGGCGGACAGCATCCCGCTAATCGTGCCCATTACGATGTCTTGAATCTGCTCTTCGGACATGCCCGCCTGAACCGCGCTGATACGCTTGGTCTCGGCGTCATACGCCTTAATCTGCGCTTCCTGCTCCTTGATACGCAGTTCCGTTGCTTCCATAGACTGCGAGACATTTCGGAGCATCTGGAACATCTGATCCATCTCAGCGCCCATCGCCTCAATCTGCTGATTAGCGGCTTGCAACGCTGGGTCTTCGTTAGGATCGGCAAGCAATTTTGGGTCAATGGTCTTAGAGAGACGCTTGGCAATTTCCTGCGCTCCCGGCCAGTCCATATTCTTGACAAACAGGTCGCCTGCCACGCCCCAAAGGTTCGGGTTGGCTTGCAAAATTTGCGACATTGCGTCCATCGCCTCTTGGCGCTTGGTCATGTAAGACGGGCCGGTCGTAACGGCTACGTCGTACTTACCCACGGACGGGTTGTAGATTTTTTCAATAACAACACCAGCCTGATCCATGATTTTACGGACAGGCTCTTGTTGCATCGGGTCGATACGCACCGTCGAGGTTTCCCCATCGATGCCGATGATGCGAGCGATACGCTGGGTATCGTAAATCTTCGGAATCAAGTCAACGAGTTGACGCGTAACGTAGCGGATAGCGCGGGCAAGGTTATCTACGTAATGATATGACCCCGTATCGCCCTGACGTTCACGCGCCAATATGGCCCGACCCGAGCGCTCGTTAGACGTGGCGCCAAGGCTAGAGTCATAGTAGCCCGTCGTAGACTTAATGTCGTCCGACGCGCCCATCTTAGCCTGAATAAGGCCCGTTTGTGCAAGGGGTGGGGCGGCACGTTGGGGCAACGGCAGCATGTTGCCAGCGCCGTCCGTAACGTCAGGATTGACCTCCAAATACGGCCAGTTTTGCGTGTTGGCGGTCTTCCACTGATGCTCGTATCCCTCAAACTGCCCACCGTAGCCGATAAACGGCGCTTTGGGGGCCAAGGCGAGCATTTCCGCCTCTTGGGATACCCAGTAGTTGTACATGCGCTGCGCGTCTTTAGCGTTACGCACGAGGCCGCTGATGTAGATACGGCCTTCCACTTCGTATTCGTTGCCGACCACGCGGACAACCGGAATCGACTTACCCGGCCACTCCTGCTCTTCCAGCACCTCGTAGCCGTTTGTCTTCATCCACTTAATCTTGCGGATGTCTACGTCACGGGTGCGAATTGGAGAAAGGCCCATCGCCTCCATTTGGTCGGCTTCAGGCGAGCCAGCGTAGGCGGTAGCACCGCCCGGATACAGGTTTAACTTGGCTTTTTCATAGTAAGCGTAGAAGTATTCCGCAATCCGTACTGAATCGTCGGTAATCCACTGCGCCAGATTCTCGTCACCAATACCACGGCTCTGGATCGACGAGATGGGTTCGGCGTCAGGAAAATGACGCTCAAACTCCTCACGGGGCATGTCCTCGGTTATGAAACACCATTCTGCATCGGCTCCGCACGGGTCTTGGATGTGCGGGTCCATATATACCGAGAACGAGTTACGAACGCGAGCAATACGGATATCTTGGTCAAACGAATCCGGGTCGCAATACTCGGTCAGGATGCGGATATAGCCTTCGCCGTACGTAACCTGATTCTCACAGGCGGTGTCGTAGGCAACGTCGGCATCCGAGATGTACTCGATGTGCCGGACGATACCGTCAAACACTTCGGCGACTTCAATGTCTGCCTTGTCATCGACCGGGATGACTTTGCCAGCAGGACGGTTCTGGCGTTGGTCGTTCGTGACCTGTCGAACGTGCTGGGGCAGTTTGTTGATGGTCAGGCAGGGACGAGCGTTGATTGTCTGACCCTGCACTGCGCCACGGGTGGCTAAGACCTCTTGCGGCCACTGCCAGCGGTTATCTGGAGAACCCGCCATAAAGCGCAGGTCGTCCAGTTCGCTATCGCGAGACTCGCTATAAGCCGTCAGGGACAACTGCATTCGGGTACGCGCTTGGGCGAGGATATCGCCCGTACTACGCGCACGGCGGCTCTCGGGCGTATTAGCCACCTGAGCCGCGCCCTTCATCCCTGTCGGGTCTTTAGCCATTACTTGCCCTTCTTACCGGCTTTACGCTTGACCGAATACGCGATGGCAACAGCCTGCTTAACAGGCTTGCCAGCCTTCACTTCAGCGCGAATGTTCTTGCGAAAAGCCCCCTTAGAGGCGGACTTTACAAGAGGCATTAACGCATACCCCGTTTCATCGGAGTCGGTCGGAAATCGACCGCAGTGCGGATCATGTCCTCGTTAACGCGCTTCGGCATACGCGGAGCAGGCATCCGGGGCTTCTGCATCCGGCTGTTTTGGATCATGTCACCGACTGTTGCGCCGGGGGACACGCCGATCGGACCGGGGTTTTTCTTTCCGTACATGCTTCTTAGCCTTTTTTGGAGGTTTTACGGGGTTTTCGGGCGGTAAGGGCTGACTTTCTGAAATTGGCAGCCGTTGGAGCGCCCTTAGAACCCGGTTTACGCATCTTTTCGCCCGATCCCGCAGCGATTCGAGCGCGTTTAGCATGAATGTTCGCATATAGTCCCTTTTTTGCAGCCATTTCAGCATTTCCATCGTTTTAAAGATGCTTTAGCGCGTTCGGCTGGCCCCTTGGCGTTGCGAACGACCCCTTTCATGCGGGCGCAAAACGACTTTTTACGTCCTGCGTCCGCTTTTGTCTTCGGACTGGGCGCCGGAGCCTTCAAATTAGACCCCGTTGCACGATTATATTTTGCACGACCTTTCGCGGTCAATCCCGCCCCTCTTGACACGGACTGCTTTTCTCCTCTACCAACTGAGAGGCTGACGGACTTTCTAGCCATTAGGCACCCATCCAAGTGTTGACCATGCCGCTATCGCGGCTAACAATAACGGTACGCGCTCGTTCGCGGTATTCGCGGTGCGCCACGGGATACGCAAACGTAACAGCAATAGCGTCGGCAGCGTCAGGCGACGCAAGACCGCGCGACTTCATGTCCTTTTTAGATTCCAGCAAGATAGCGCCAGAGGAATTGATCTTTTGCTTTGGACCTGTGAGGTCGGCTTTTAGTTGCCGGTCGTTCGGCAGCGCAGCGTCTTTTAGCCACGTTTTCATTTCGCCCCACAACTCTGCACGCTTGTTTTGCCACATAGCCGGGGTCTTGGACTTCCATCCGAAGTTAACGCCACGCACCACCTTATAGCGCTGCTCTTTCAAGCGATCAAGGATGCCGTAACCTAGTCCGCCTTCGTCAAGGACGACGAGTGTGGGTTGGTACTCTTCAATCGCGTCGATAACTCGGCCAACAATCTCCATCGTGTCTTCTCCTTTGAAGCGCTTAATGGCGATGATGTCACGGCCCTGTCGGACTGCGATAACCGTCGAGTCCGCTCCACTTCGCGCCGGATCGACTCCGATAACTCGTGGCGCTGTCTCGTCCTTATACCTGTTACGAGCCATGGCCTGATCCACAAGGCTAGGCGGTATAAATTGGTCGTTACCTTCTGACGGAAACTCTCCATAAACTTCCACCTTGGCTTGCGGTGAGTCGATGCCGTATTCGTCGATAATCTGCTGATACACCGACTTATCGGTTTCTTCAACGGTGCGAGCGTCAATGTTGCGGGTGTTCCAGAACGCACGCTTAGAGTGGAACGCCTCGAAGAAGTAGCCCTCGTTACGACGGGGGTTACTAAACGACATCCAGAAACGGTGCGGGGTGTTCTCCGTAAAAAAGCCTGCCGTCACCGACCAGATGGGGTCAGGGATACCGCTGGCTTCGTCGAAGATGACCATAACGCCGTCGAAGTTGTGGACACCGGCATACGAGTCGGGGTTCTCTTCGGACCACAAGCGACCCTCAACGGACCAGTAACGCGTACCTTTCTTGAGGTCACGTTCAACGAGTTCGGCGAGCCATTTAGCGGGCATCACGCGGGTGGCGCTAATCTCAAACCAATGCGAATTGATCAGGAGCGCTGCCCACTTAGTAATTTCTGCCCATGTAATCGAGCGTAACTGCGCTTCGGAGTTAGCCGACACAATGGTCGTTGAGCCTATGCGGGTACTCAGCATCCAAAGGATGAGCCACGACACGAGCGCAGACTTACCGATACCGCGACCGGAAGCCGTTGCCATACGCAGGACTTCGTAGGATGTTGCGGTCTTATTCTTCGCAGTGTGGGCGGCAATGTCGCGCAGGATTTCCCGCTGCCACTTACGCGGACCCTTGAAGTGTTCTAAAGGCGTGCCTTTCTGGCCCCAAGGAAAAGCGAGTAGCACGAAGGCCTCTGGGTCGTCCTTAATAACGGGCGACCAGAGTTTGCTCATCAGCAACTCTTCTTCTTCAGGGCTATAGATCGGCTGTTGCATTACTATTCTTCACCGCTCAATGGAGGCGCCATTGAAGACTGAATAAAACCTTTAAGGGAGCGGTTTTTAGGATTGTTTGCAATTCGCTTAAAGTTTTCAGTGTCTTTAGCGTATTGCTGGCTGGTTTCGTACTTGCTACGCCCTGTGCCAATCCAAGCACTTGCAAACGGAATGCCTAAACGTTTAGACACTTTAGACTTGTCGTAAATAGCGGCAATTAACCTGCCAGCCTCAGGGCCGTAATCAACAGAATAACGGTTATAAATAGCCACCGATTCTGGGTCATTAACGTTAAATTCGTTAGTGCCCAAGTTCTCTCGGCCTTCTTTTAACAACATAGCCGTCACTACTTCTGGCGACATGTTTTCTGCAACGCCCGGCACTTTGTTGCGAATAGCATCGCCAATAGCGGTCGAAAACAACCGGACTGATTCGGCGTTGTATTTAGACGGCAACGTTTCTAATTGCTGTTTACGGCGGTCGTAGCGGTATCCGCCAATAAAGACTGGGTTGTTGTAGTTAGCCAGTGATTCGGCGTACTTAAACTTTCTACCGCCAAGTCCACCAATAGCGCGAACATCTAGTTGCGGCTCTTTAATGTAAGGCGACTGAGCCAGAACATTAACGTCCGGTTTAGGTTTGTACCCAAAAAGTTGAGCCAATCTATTCAGCATTGACATGGGCAGTGTCCTCCGGTGCGTACTGTATCGCAGCGGGTTGCTCGTGCGCTAATTGATCCGGCGTAGCGTCATATACGCGGCCCGCCAAGACGCGAGATTCTGCCTCTTGCAGCGCGGCGACAATACTGATTTGAGATTTAATATCGACCTGAACTTGCTGCTTGGCAACCCATCCGTGAAGGTGGGTAAGCAGGGCGAGGGCTGCCTTGCTATCTCCCTCAAGCGCGGCAGAGCGCAATTGAGTCGCCGCCTCAACCTCAGAGTCCGCACGACCTTTCCCCTCGGCGACCGCAGCCGCGTTATCTAACTGGCAGAGTCTACGGTACTCGACGGGCAGCAACCCAGCCGCAAAGGCCAAGGCGTCACCCTTCAGCCCAAGTTTGGCAGCATCGTAAATTTTTTGCAGAACCTCCGGCGATGCCTTTAGTTCCCGAGGCGCAAAAGGAATGGACTTAAAGGATTCTGTTACGAGGTTCATACCGGAACTCTTTGCCAGAACAGGCGGGAACGTCAGACATCCATCCGTGGTGGGTGGCATGGGCACACCAGACCTTTTCAGCAACCCTAGTCACTTGAGCGGCCCAGAAGCAAGAGCGGCATACCAGAGACTTGGCAGCAAACTCTAACCACTCTGCCTCAGACATCTGTATCGGCATACCGAGACTGTAACAGAAGGTTTGGCAAGGAAGGAAGAGCAAGAGCAACGTGCAGGGTGATCCTGCCGGGAGGCCGCGATCTCCAACAACCGTGGAGCCTGTGTGCCGAGGCGGAAGCGTTTAGGGAGAAAACGTTTAGTGCCTTAGATGGTGCGGCTCTTGGACATCCAAATTATCCAAGTCATCAAAACCGCTTCAGTTACCTCTCGGTCGCTACCAGCGCATCTGGTCAGACGTTGCAACAAGAAGTTTAGCGGAGTTTAAAAAAATAAAAAAGTTTTTGTGGGGGTATTGTTAATGTCAAGGACCTTCCACAGGCCCTGTACCCCCCTTGTTGCTTACTCACAACAATTCTTGTGCGTGTACCAAAACTGCAACAGCCTTAAAAGTTTACGGCGAGAGTTAGCGAGAGAGGGTGCCAAAGTTTGGAAGTGCCTCGAATACCAACCGAGGATTTTTTAAAGGTGGTTGTTTTTCCCTAGGCAACATTCAGGGACGTTTTTTTTCTAACCATCACTTTTTTGTTTTTAGCCTAGACGCGAATGGTTATCGTTATGCGTAATAGAATCGTTTGCAATACGTTATGTTGCGTAGATGCAACGCGTTGCGTTTATGCAACATGGCTACGTTGTGGCGTAGATGCAACAGTTAGTGTTGCGTGGATGCAACACGATCAGGCGTCAGCAATCCGTAGTGACTACGGTAGGCTCTGTAGTCATTTCGACTACTAACGCTCAAACCCTATAAAAATAGGCATTTACGAGCAATGTTAGTAAGTCAGTAAGTATTTCTTCCCTATACTTTTACTGTACTAACTTTTTTTGCAACTTCACTACTCTCTGTCTTTTTTACTAACAGTTTCTATTTCTCCATGATTTTCAATAGTTTAGGTGTTAGTAATTTTCACCCTAACTTCTGAATAGTGCTACTACGCTTACTGACGCAACAGATACCTAGCGTTTTGTGTATGTAACTTGTGTTGACAGCATCGACACAACAAGGTGTAATGCAATCGTTGACAGACAAAACACACGGAGCAACTAGCAATGTTTAGCCATTCAGACTTTGAAGCCAACCCGAAAAAGTACGAGTTAGTAAAAACGGCTCGTGTCGCTTCCCATGTATTTACAGAGAACGGCTCTGACGATCTTGCAAAGGGTCAATTTGTCGCCGTTCGTCACATTCGCAATGCCTATAACGGCTTGCGTCATCGCATGGAGCCTGTTTACAGCATCACCGCAAGCGGCAAGGTGTGGGGTGTGATGTTCGCTTCTAATCTCTCTGACTTCGTTCTGTAAGGGGATAACTATGACTCACTTCCTTAACTCCATCGTCTTCGTAGGCTTCACCCTCGCTTGTGTTGCCTTTGTAATAGATTCCTTTACACTCGGAGCCGGTGGCATAACCGTTGCCGGTATCGCTGCCTTGATCGACTACGTTCGCAACTAACTCTCGGAAAATCACAAAATGAAGCCTTACGCACAATACAAACCAGACGGCAAACTGTGGTCAGCAGGTCGCACCATTTATGGCCTCTGCGCTGCTTATAACCATGCCACAAGCCCATCACGCTTGATGACGGACGAGCAGCACCAACGCTCTAACGTCTACGCTCGCGCCATCCGTAACCGTATTAGACGCATGGGCTACCGATACGGAGAGCATTACTCGGAATGGTCGAATGGTGCTCTCTATCCGTGTTCTGTTAAGTCTACCAATCCCTAGAGAGGTCGAAACGCCGTGAGGCGTCTAGCAGTTATGCTGCTACTGATGAGACCAACAAACTAGGAGATATGCACATGGGTTACACAATCAACGACACCGAATCCCGATACAACGGTTGGACTAACTACGCTACGTGGCGCGTCAATCTGGAGATCTTCGACGGGTTCGACCCCTCTGACTATTTCTCAGGCTTTGACGCTGACGATATCGACGCATTGGCTGACGGTCTGTCTGACTACGCCGATCAAGTGTTGTTCGAGTGCGCTACCGTCGAGGGGTTAGCCGCTGACTATGCCCGCGCCTTTTTGTCTGACGTTAACTGGCGAGAGATTGCCGAGCATATGTTGGACGCCATCAAGCAGGAGGCCGCATGAACGCTCACACTCCATACCCGTGGACGGTAGACGGAACAATTGCCGCCGAAAATTTAGATGTAATCGGTGAAGGTGGCCGCGTTGCCATGCTTGATTGCGACGATATCGACGCCGACACGTTAGAAGCCAATGCTCGATTGATCGCCGCCGCACCGGAACTCCTCGAAGCCCTGATCCTTTTGCTGAATGTAGAAAGCGCAGCCTTATGGGGGGCGCGTTTAACCGCCGCGAATAATGGTTTAGATGTTGCCTATCATTTTGATAAGGCTAGAGCCGCCATCGCCAAGGCTAGCGGGGAGGCCGCATGAGAGCCTTTGACGTGGTGCTATTTACCTGCATCCAAGAGGTCGTAACCGTTGAGGCACGCGACGAGGACGATGCCGCCGAGATCGCCTTGCACATCGTCCGAGCGGGCTACACGAAACACGACCAACTGGATTGGGACGTCGAAGAGGTAAATATAGGAGACCCTGCCGATGTCGCAGAATGACCAGATACGCGCCGCCCTGATTCTAGGGCGCTCGCTCACCCCGCTCGATGCCTTGCAGGACTATGGATGCTTCAGGCTTGCTGCCCGTATCGCAGACCTACGCCGTGAGGGCATGGACATTGAGTGCATTAACGAAACGAAGAACGGCAAGCGATACGCTCGCTATCAACTGCGGAGGCCGTATGCGTCTGCATAAACTCTGGCAACTAGGGTACTGGTACGCTCGCGGCCACGATTGGCGACACGTACCGCCCCCGAACTGGCGATCCAGCCGCGCACAACATCCGCTCTCCAATTACTGGTGACACTATGGAAAAGCCACACATACCAACCCTGCAAGAATTAGAGGCTCTATTTGCCGACGACGATACACCCCTCACCTACCGAGCACCCCCCGACCCTGCGCGGCTCCAAACGGCTGTGCGGGCGTTTATCAGCGCATGGGATGACGACTTGACGGTTAGGGAACTCGCGCCTTTTGTTGAGGAAGTGCGCCGCGCATTGGAGGGTAGGCCATGACCGAGTTTCATGAACGATGGGGGTTGCAGCCAACCTATCCACGGCTAACCCGTTGCACTCGCCGGTATTGGATCACTTATCTCGGGCGATGCGTAGATACTGCGAGGGCGACACTATGGCGGGATTCTTGATCGCCGTCGCCTTGACGGTACTTGCGTCGATATTGTTCGACGATTAACGGAGGGGGCTTCGCGCCCCCTCTCTTATTTCACGGCCTGAAGATCAGGCTTACCCTCGACCATCGCCCGGATGTCTGACTTGCTACGGTCGGCCAACTCGGGAGCCACCCAGAGGTGTTTCGGCGTCTGATATTCGCGGCTCATAACTCGCCCGATATCCTTCCAGCCACTCTCTCGCAGGGCGACGAATAACGTCTCACGGGACGGTTTATGGCCGTCCGTACCTGCGGCAATGCCAGACAGCACCTCCGACCACGGAGAGCCTATAACGCCTCTAGCGAAGACTCCGCGACGTTGCCGCACCATGTCAGCGATAAATGCCTCGCCGCCGCTCATGCCAAGATCGACCATCGCCAATTTCGCATCAGTCAACGGCGGCACGGCTCCGGGGTTGAACGCGCTAACGTCTCGCGCATCCAGGTAACCCGCCACAGCCTCAAACCCGCCCTTGCCGTACCAATCCCACAGCCTTGCGGCTTCGTCGTCCGGTAGGCGTGGCGCTTGCGACCAGATGACGAACCAGCGTCGATCATCAGCCGGAATCGTAATGGGCGCTCGATCATTACTGAACGCCAGCACGAAAATCCTATTCACCACATAGTACGGGTGCTGTTGCTTCTTATTGACCAGCAGCAACTCGGGCGGCGCAGCGATCACGGGCTTCAGGTTGTTTTCCATCGCTCGACGGTCATCGCCCTTGCGGTATCGAATCTCGTTTAGCACGATGACTTCGGACTCGTAGGTATAGCCCCACGAGCCAGCGACCTCTTCAGCCCTAGCCACGGCTATGTTCTTGAGCGAACCGCCGCCAATAGACCACAGGAAAGGCGCCCAGAGCGTGTCCTTACCACCACCCGGCAAACCCGTGTGCAGCACGGCATGGTTTATCTTGCGGCTCGGGTTCTGGCGCTTGTACGCCATCACGTTCAAAACGTGTTCGCGCTCAAAGTCGGCAGGGATCATCCGGTGCAGGTGGTTTAGCCACAGCGATACGTCCGCGCTCTGTGCGGCTGGCCGTGAGTCCTTCCACTTGTTGACGTAGCCCACCCCGGCTTTCTTCAGCAACTCGGTTTCACCCGGCGCATACGTCAGGGCGTTAGCGACGTAACTACCCATCGCAGCCCGGTTCTCATCGAAGAAGGTAGCCGCCTCAATGCGCCTAGCCTTGTTGTGTACGGAGTAGCACGGCGTGCCCCGAAACAGGGCGTTAAACGTCTGCCGGGAATAGTCCTGATGCGTCTTGACATCGAAAAACAGGTCGCCCTCGGCAACGTAAACAAATCGTTTAAACCAGTCAGCCGGTGCCAACTGCGATACATCACCATCCGCGAGACTTTCGTATTCATCCATTGCATAACCCCACTGTTCTGCTATTCTCACGGAGCATTGCGATTTTCTCCGTGTACTTCTCCTAGAGAGACTTCAGCCCCACCTCACCGTGGGGCTTTTTTTATGGACTGCCCATTCGTCGGTTAGCCGAGATGGTGCGCCATGTGTCGAGGACGATGCGCTCGGTTTCGCGCTTGTTCGCCATCTTGGCGTAGAGCGCGACAGCCGCACAATACCGTTCGTGCGACTCTTTCGTGGCGTGGTGGGTCGCGGCAATCGCTTGCCGCTCCGCCACCGTACCCTCGGCATGAGTAAAGACGGCCTCACGGGTCGCCTTCCAGCCATACTCGGCACGCTCCATCTCAGCCTTTGCCAGCGCGCACGGCTCGTCTGTATCGACGAGATACCGCAGCGCTTTCTCGGCTCTTTCTTCGCTAATCATTAGAAGCCCAACGGATCGTTGAGGTCAGCGTTTGCCCAATTCTCTTCGGTCAACCCTGCGGCTGGCGCGGCTTTCTTTGCCTGAACCTGCTTCGGGTTGAACTTCAGCGCAAGATACTTTTTGCCGCTCTTCGCAGTCTTTAAGCGTGCGTCAATCCAATATTCGGTGTCACCAATCAAGCCGCTGCCTTTGTAATCAGCGTCTTCGATGGTGTAAGTATCGCCCGTCGAACTTTTAACGGTGCGCGGCTCGCCCTTGTTTTCGTTTTTAAACACTGAACCCGTATTCGGGCGAACTTCATAAGTTTTGTTCACAGAGTCATCTCCTTCAATTTAGAAACCTTATCATCTAACTCAGCCAAAAACTCCTGCACCTCTTTCTCTAAAAGGGTGATGCAGTCTGTATCCCGTGGGATACGCACCACGAGCAGTTGTAATTCCTCGGGCATCCTCGGATCGTATGAGACCCAATCGCACCAGTCCGTACCCGTGCAGGCCATCTGCCATTGCATCTGATAAAAATACTTTTGCGGCGGCTCACGCTCAAAGAGGTACTCAATGTGCGTAGCCGTAGACGGACACTTAATCTCGACGCAGCCATTGACGCCCACCAATCCGTCAGGACTGGCTCCTGCCATTTCGATTGCAGGGTGGTTGATAAAGCCTACCTCGGTGACGAGTTCGCCTACTTTGGCGCTGTAAGCGTCTCGCGCTTTGGCTTCTTGCTCGACGCCCCATTCCATCGCGGCACTACTGAACCCTTCGGTCGGCTTGCCGGTTAAGCGTTCGCATACCAACTGCGCCATGTAGTTTGCGCGGGTAGCAGCATAGCCACTCTTCGTTCGTGCCACTACATCCGCCACCTTTGAGGCTGTCACCTTACCCAAACGGGCGGCGTGCCATTCTGTTGTTCGTTGCTCCATCACTTGTTTCTCTTCATAAATTCCAGCGCCTCACGGCTGAAATTAAAACCGGCGTATTCGTAAGTGTATGTGCTGCCATCGTCCCAAATGACAATGATGAAATCATTGCCTAGCACGTAACAGCCGCGAGCCTGAATCTCGCCGCCATCGCCACGAATAAAAGCGAAATGCTTTTCATCACAATTTGTTTTCGAGGTTGTAAAATATATCTGACCGTTAGCCCGATTGTTCACACTACCCAATAAATACGGCAAGTCATCTGCTGACGCCACGCCAATCATTAACGCGGCTACTGCTATCCACCTTTTCATCACTCTTCTCCTGTCTCCATGAGACGTTTAAGTTCTCGACACTCGCGCTCAAGGCGCTCCATCTTTTCTGTAGTTACAATAAGTCGGCTGGTTGCCTCGTCCCGTTGCTCCAATACGCGCCTCAACTTCTCGGCCAACGCTTGCGATAATTCTGACGAGTCAGGGATCGCCATTGTGTGACCGATGATTTCGTAGTCGGTCATTAGCGCGTAGTAAGGGGTCATTGCAGTTCACCTTGCTTCCACAGCAGGTAGTCGTACTGCTTGATGCCACGGTGCAGCGCAGAGGCCATGTGCATGGGCTTTAGCCCCCACTCCTGCGCTAGCGGCTTATAGTTGATGCGCTTCTTTCTGGCTTTGGCATCGGCTTTACGCTCACGCAGCACCTTGTACTGCTCGAACGTAATGCCGGGGTTATAGCGTGACGGTTTAGTATAGGTTTTCATGTCCGGGCACCTGATACCACGACAAAACAATCTTGGCCGCATCCCGATGATCTTTTATCAAGCGCAGGTCTTTGGCCTTGTTCTTCTCAAACACGCCGTTTGGATACGCACCAGCCTTACGCTCTTCGATCATCTGTTCCATCATCTCAACGGTATTGGTCAGCGACCAAGCCACGATGTATGACTCAACGTCACTTAGTATTTCTTTCACTAGCCTCTGCTCCTTTACGCTGAGGCCAACTTGCTTTTCTTCTCGCTGAACAGGCTTAGATGCACCTTTCGCTCGCTTGCGTTTAGGCTTTTCCATATTCCGTTTAACTCCTCGATAGTGGCTGCTAGTTGTACTGCCGCCTCAACAGCAGGATCGGTCGTGGCTGCGGCGACTTCATGCGTCTGTGAGTCGGCGTCGTTATCGCCCTCGGTCGGGATGCAGAACGCTTGGAAGGCGGCGTACTTGTAAGCCGCAGACATGGCCTTGTTACTGGCCTTGTCGCCCGAGTCCATCGCTTCGCCTACGGTGATGACCGTGTGCTTGCTACCGTCTTCGGCGGCCACAAAGTCAAACTCCACGGTCAGCGTGACGTAGAACAGCGCAGTGCCTTGGCGGTTCTGGCGCTCGATAACCTGTCGGTCGGTAACGCGGGGCAGGATGCACAAGCCGTGCTTTGACAGCAACGGCGAGAGCGCACCGTACACAGCGTCGATGCCACGGAAAGCGTAGCCCTGCGACTGGTTCTTGCTGTCTTTGCTAATGCCGATCTTGGATAGTTCGGCGGTGACAGCGGCAATCTTCTCGTAGACCTTCATGCTTGTTCTCCTCTTGCGCGGATAGCGTCGGCGCACTGTGAATTACCAAGAACCCATGCGACATGCGCGTCTGCCCTATTGCGCTCAACTAATTCGTCACACAGCCCAGCGCACGCTTCCCGCTCGACTGCGGCAACAAGGTGTGCGAACTTATAAATGGCCTCAGAAGTTTCGGCTTCAATTTGCTCAGTTACCGAATCGCCATCTATAAAGTCGATAAGGTAAAAGCCGACGCTCTGAGCCATACGTAAAATTTCTTCGCGGGTCATTGCGGATTCCTCAGTTTGGCGGATGCAGCGTCAATCGCAGCAATGCACTCGGCAAACGCTTGGTGCAGTTTAAAAGCGCCTTCGGCTTCGATGCGGTTGAGTTCGTTTAAGCCTTCGATGACGTTGAAGGCGGCGTGTTCGGCGCGGCAGTGCAACTCCATGAGTCGGTCACGTTCCTGCTCGGCCAAGATGCGGTAATCGTCTTCCATGTCTTTCTCCATCGGGGCCAATCCCCGAAGTGCAGTATACTCCCGTTGACGATCATGTCAACACCTGTTACTGTGCAACCTATGACACCGAAACAACTACTGAAGATTTATGGCTCCCAGAGCGAGATTGCTCGGGCGTTGGGCGTAACCCGGCAGGCTGTGCTGCGCTGGTTCAAGGAAGACAAGATTCCTGCGTTGCGCCTGTATCAAATTCAATGCGTGCTGAAGGTCAATGAATAATCCAGTTACGAATAGCACCGACATATCGTGGGCGTCACAGGCCAACGTGCGGTATTGGGAAAGCGTCAAGCACACGCCGTTTGGCAAACTGCGGTTAGCCGATGCGTATCTCGCTCGGATCGGCGTAGGCGACTGGTCGCAGCGTGCAGAGCGCACCTCGTGGCTCAAGAACTACGTGGGTGACATCCTGCGCTCGCTGGACGATGCGACTGAGGCATACGGCGACCCGCACGTTCGGGGCATGGTGCGGGAACTGTGGGGCGAACCCGGCGTGACGAAGTTGAAGGCTAGGTGCAAACCGGCATAATCGGCGTATGCGCTACGCTAAACGCCGAGACAACAACCACACCGAGATTGTAGAAGCCCTCCGTAAGGCCAACTTCGAGGTCATTGACTACGCCTCGGCAGGGCACGACATCCCTGACCTGTTGGCCGTCAAGCCAATGCACGACGGCATGGCGTGGATATGCTGGATAGAGGTCAAGGCCAAGGGTGGGCGGCTGTCAGAGGGGCAGAAACGCTTTCAGGGCTTCTTCCAGCCTAGGGGCGAGTGGTACGAAGCCCGTGACCCCGACGACACCGTATGCGCCCTACAGGCGCTTTACTTGCAGCGCCTTAAATAATTCATTTACAATACGGCCATGAAGAACTGGCGCGTATTGAACCAAAACCTGAATCTGTTTAACGAGGCCGAGGTCAAGGCGCTCTTGGACGAGGAGATTGCCGGTCAGCGGCGTTCCACGTTCCTCAAGCGCCTACACCAGCGGTACTGCACCCTGCGTGCAAACCGCGAACGGGCTGAGATATTCAGCGCCGCCGCAAGTATGTCAGGTAGTCAGCCCCTTCCTCCGGCTCCCACCACACCTTCACCAAGTCTGGATGGTCAGGCGGTAGCGCAGGGTTAATCGTCGTTAGGGCACAGGGCGACAGGCAGTTGTCCCTGAACCCGCGCTCCTTGGCGTAGCGATCGTAAATCTTATAGGACGCCACCTTACAGGCGTGCATCGTGATGCCGCTGATCGCATCCTTCAAGACGCTATACGCCGACTCGTGCTTGTGACCGGCCACGTATAAATGGTCGCGGGTTCCCATCAGCGCAGCCTTCATCGGCCCATGCGCCGGGTTCCAAATACTAGAGCCGCTGTGGTCGTGGCGGGCGTTAACCCGTACCTCTAGGCCGTTCGGGAATCGAAGCGCTAGGCGGGCTTCTGAGGACTTATAAAGGGCATCCTGCTGCTTGGCTATCCAACGCAGGGGATCGCCTGAGCCTGACCACAGGTCGTGGTTGCCGCCGATCATGTACAGCCAGTTGCAGCGGTTGATAAACCACTCGGCTATTTTCCAAGCCTGCGCTGCCGAGGTCGTCTGGTCGGCGTAGAGGCGGGCAAGGCGGCCACACCAGTTGTTCGTGGTGTCGCCTACGTTCGCTGCGAATAGCCCCTCGGTGCGGTTCACAAGGTCGGTGTGGCGCTCAATGGCTTCAATGTCGCAGCCGTCGTCGTCTACGTGCGGGTCACCAAAGTGCAGGATGCCGATAGCACCGTCCATCTTCACTTTGATAGGAATGAGTTTGCTGGCTTCTTCGTGTTCGCGCTTGTGCTGGAACTTACGCTTGCGCTGGGCAATCAGTTCCTCGATGGGAACGTCGTCGTCGGGCAGCGCGGTGAACTCGTAATCGCCCTTGTCTACGACTTGGCGTCCGGGCTGGTAGGTGGAGTCAGGGATAACGTACCCCTTGTCCTTCATCTTTTTTAGCCGCATCTGCAAAGTCCGCTCGTTCATTTTGAACTTTGCAGCGACTATTGCCCGTATGCCGTTTGCTTCCTGTAGCGACTTTAATATCTGATCATCGGATGCCTTGGACTGCATTGCTTACTCCATTGTTGTGAGCATCTGTTGCAGCAAGTGTCCAATCCGATCTACAAATTGCTCGTCTCGGCTTAGGTCATCGTGACCAGCGATGTCGAGCATCGCGTGAATCGCCTCATGCGCCCACACTTGCTGCCGGTTTGTGCCTTTACAAGAACTTACGATGTGTATCTCGTATTTGTCTGGAAGCCACATTCCAACACAATTTTTGCCGTGACGCCACTTGGAGGGCGGAATTACTTTGACATTGATGGTGTGACCGGCTAGTTGGAAGCGCTTAGGTATGCCGTCTTGTCGCATAGCGCCCGCTCCATTAAATGAGGCTAACTCAAAAACAATACCCGCTCGTCGTTACGACGTTTGACGAGGCCGGGTAACACCTTACCACCGGCTTTTGTCCACTTTTTGAATTCTTCGGCTGCCTCTTCAAAGTCGCCTCGATTGACCTTCATCCGCAAGCCAGAGCGCTGAAGGTTGCCTAGCCCCACGTTAAAGGCAAAAGATACAAGAGCATCAAAGACTCCCTGACGGCCAACAACAGCAGGGCAAAGTCGAACCACACCACGCTCAAACCGGCCAAGGTCTTGAGCAAGTATCCGGTCCACCTCGTCCATTGAGAGAGTTCGATCCCATCCTGCGGGTATCGGTAGGCTCTTGCGTTCCTCATACTTCACCGCAGCGTGAGCCGGGTCTATAACGTGGCCGACCCCGACCGTCCATAGCAGGGCCGGACACCGATAAGGGCGCGTCCTTACGCCCTCATGATGCTTGATCATTTGTATTGCAGCAGGACTGACCTTCACTTCTTGCCGAAAGCCTGCGTGCCAAACCAGAAGGCAATGATTGACGACAGTATTAGCATCTCGTCATCCGAAAACACTTCAGCCATTGCAGCGGCAAACGGCACACTCGTGTTGTAGGCATACCAGACGCCTGCGATGTTGATGGCGACTAGTTCCAGCACAAAGATGTAGGTCACAACCGGACGCACCGACGCACGCAGGTTGATCATCCACTGCGAGGCCCCCTTGCCGATTTCCATATCGTGCTGGTACAGGGCTTGGCGTTCCTCGCCTGCCGTCTGCGTCTGGATTTGCTCTAACTTAATTTCCTCAACCCGTGCCTGCGCGATAAACCCGCGTTCTGCGAGGGCTAGTTCGCGCTCCTTCTGCGCGGCGACAAGGGCTAACTCATGCTTCTTGTCTTGGCGGTCTTGGAAGATTTGCAGAATCTTGGGCAAACCGCCTGCAAGGAACGACAGGAATGTGCTAACCATCGTCATCATTTGGAAGCCCTCACTACGTCGTCGCCCTTGGTAACGGTGACATGATCGCCCTCAACGTCCACCCGCATCGGCTGCTCTTTGCGATCCAGCCGGTCTAGTTTGGTGATCAGTTCCTTAATTACCTCAAACTCGGGTTTATCTTCCTTCTCCACCGTGCCTGCAATGCTGGCAAGCATAGAGATAAGAGCGGTCAGCGAGGCACCAAGCAGCCCCATCACGGCAGCGATCTTGTCCGAATCTAGCGCAAGGCTAGACAGCACGCCGATCACCACAATGGCCGTGATGTATTTCAGCCCGTCCTTACCAATGGCTTTACCGGCTACGTCCTTGGCAGACGACTGCGCTTCAAGCCGTTGCAACTCGGCCTGTATTTGCACTTTTAGCAACTGGATGTCGGTAACGTCGTTCATTTTTAACCTTTAACTAAAGAACAGTATTGTTAATAGTGCTGCAAACAGTACGCTTACGCAGGCAATTACTTTTAAATTAGCGCGAGTCCGCACCCATGCCGCCCACATCACTTGTCAGCCTTTTCGTCCAACTTGTCCCAGATGCGGGTCAGGATTTGCTCAATACGCTCTAAGGCGGACTTGTAGTCATCGCGGCGCACGAACTGGTGCATCATCTCTTTGTGGTCACGCTGAAGGTTCTCTAGGCTCGTCGTAATCGAGCGCAGCGTCCATCCGGCAAATGCCGCAGCCACAGTCATTGCAATGTTAAAAGCCGCCTGATAGTCCACGTCACTTCTCCGAAAGCGCCTGCGTGGTGACAGCCCGCAGCACGAGGTTTGCCAAAGCGCCGACCATTAGTATCGCCGCAGCCACTTCCTGCCCCCACAGCACGGTCATGTGACCGCCTACGAGTTCAAGGCCGCCAAGGACGGCAAGCAGGACATTCCACCAAACGGTCTTAGACTTAAGTGCGCCTTGCAGCATGTAATCGCCTAAAACCCAAGTTGGTTGATGCGCTCTTGCTCCGCAAGGAAGTCCATTTCTTCTGGCGATTCGCCGCCAAGAAGGGCTGGCCCTGCTTGCAAGAATGTTTCAGGACGAAACGGCTGGGTCGGCACGCCGGAAGCAGCAAATGAGCGAAGTTGCTCCGCTCTGGCTAATGCAAGACGGTTAGCGGCTGCACGCGACGCATAACCCGTTCCGGCAAGAAGACCGGCACCGAGCAATCCGGCGCCCTTAAACGCGCCGGTATACCCAAGGCCGGGAGTAATTGACCGGAAACTGCCGCCGCGAATTTCGCTAAGTCGAGGAGGCGCGGCCAACACCCCAATACCTTCAAGCATGGAAATGTCAAAACGGCCTTTCCCGATTTTACGGATTAAGTCTTTTTCGGCTTCCGTAAATTGCCGCATAGCGCGGTCATTGTCGGCCAGTTTGGCGAACTTCTCTTTAATCTTGACGGCAGGTTCGCCTTTGCCGGTAGTGGCCTCACGAATCGTTCGCTCGATTAGTTTGCTGCGACTCATCCGAGTGTACAAATCACGAGCCTTAACTAACTCTCGTTGAACGGCCTCGGGCGCAACATCTTTGATGAAGTCATCAATATCTCTTACCAAGGCAGAGCCGATACGCGACTCATCCTTGCTAGTGCTTCCTGCTGCTCTGCCCGCCACTCGGCGCAGTACGTCCAACTGATTGATCGTAATGGGCTGACCAGTCTTGGCCTGCTCAACAAACGCATTAACCGCAACTTGCGCCTTGGGGTGCAAAACCGAGTTAAACCCAGATTTATTCAGAGTGTCTTCGATCTTGTAAGACAACTGAGCAATACGCTCAGGCCCCACATCGGCCTTTGCGGACTCAACGTTCGCATAAGCCCGCTCAGACGCTTTCTTCAGTTCTTTGGTTGTCGGGGCTTTTGCCGCCATAAACGGCCTGATCATGCCGCCAACAACAGGGGTGGCGGCGCCAATGACAGCGCCCTCTTCAATCGCTTCTGGATCGGCAACGGCAGCACTAACGGCGCCAGCGGTACCGCCGCCCGCAATTCTCGTAAGAAGCGGAATATCTCGCCCCAAGCCACCAGACTGAACGGCTCGGCCAAACTGATTCACAATCCGAGTCGCTTCTGGGGCCATCGCACGGATGCCGGGAATGGCAGTACCAGCGCGAATAGCACTGCCAAGCAGAGGGCCAGCGGCCATGCTGGCGGTAAACTGAGCGCCAGCACGCATGGCTTTCGCACGCTCTTCTGGCGTCATGCCAGTTTGGGCAACTTGCTCACGAAAGCCGGTTGCGCGATCTATTGCCAAAGACGGGCCTTCCTCTCTGCGAGGAGCAGGCTTGTTTCGCTTGCCGCCACGAGTGCGCGGACCTTTAGGGATTGCTTCTACATCAGACCCAGATGCGAGGAACGCATCCACGTCAAACTCGTCGTTGCTCGTTGCGGTATCCGCTAAGAACGCATCAACGTCAAAGTCATCCATTATCAGACTCCGAGTTTTTTGCGAACTTCAGCCGCACGCGGATGCTTCGGATTCTTTTTCAGCCAATCCATAGCCTTTTGACGTTCTGAGGCAGAAACGCCCGCAGCAGGTCTTTCAGCAGCAGGAGCCATGCGCTTGCCGGGTTTGTTGTCCTCAACAAACTGACGGATGCTCTTCAAAATAGCCCTGTTTGACTCGTAGTCATTAGCCGGATTCGTAACCGCATCCAACCATTGCTGGAGTTCAACGTTGCTGTTCAGTTCTTGCGCGGACATCCCAGTTGCGGCCTTGATGCCTTGCAACAAACGCAAACGAGCACTTTGTACTTGGTTACGCAACGATTGCGCTTTCGTGCCTGTTGCGCGACCGAGCATTTGCCCAAGATCACTAGTCTGAGCAGAGATTTTTAAATTCTCTTGTGCGCTTCGCTTCGTGCTAGGGATAGCGCCCATGCGGTTTAATTCGTCGTAGTTTGTCTCCATTTCCTCGATAACGGAAATGAAGGCATCACCACTCTTCTCGCCTTTTTCAACCGGGGCTTTACCCTTCGGGCCAATGACGCCGGGAGAACCGATGCCACCGCCGCGCCAACGCTTGACATCGACCAGCAAGATTTGGCTAGGGTCATTCGGGTCTTCAACTTCTTTAATTTCAGGGTTGTATTCAGAAGCCTTTTCTCTCGAAACGCCTTTCGTTAGGCGCGGGCCTGCTTCTTCCCCTGTCATCGGATTAACAAATGCAACGGTATCATTAAGGTCAACTTGCTCCAATTCCTTGGTCAGCAAGTCGGCAGTCATCAGACTATTGGATTTGTTCTCAGGGCTGTATTCAACCGGAATAATCGGGTCAAAATCGGGAAACTCTGTTACCAACTGTGAACGCCAAGAGTCCCAGCCGGGCTGGTCAGTTACCCTAGCCAAAGTGTCACGCGACGTTGCCAGAATGGCGTCAATCCCGCTTTGGCGCTCTTGTACGCCCTTGCCGATTGACTGCATACCTTTGCCGCGCTGCTCTTCAAGTTCGTACAGTTCTTTCTGAGCGCCGGGTACGGCATACGCAAAACCAGCGCGAGCCAGTTGATTGCCATACGCAAGCGGGTCAATCATGCCTTCCTTCATGGCGGCAGTCGCAGCCTGACGCCGGGCCTCATTCAATCGAGCCATCTCAGCAGCCTGCGCTTCAGCAGCAGCACGCTGGCGGCCCAACTGCATGGCCTCATACGCATCAATATATGCGCGCCCAGATGCAAGTTCGTTAGCCATGATTATTGGCCTCCGTATGGCGGTTCGTAATAACCATATTGCGGGCTACGCCACGGAATAGCAGAAGATCGAACAGGGCTGTAAGTTGTTTTTCTGCTTTGTATATCCACCGGCTGTAACTGATTGGTTCGATATTGCGTAAAACCACTTAAGGCGTCGCCCAAAGCGGTTTGATAAATATTGCCAACCTGTCCCGCCCGATTGGCTTGAGCGGCTCCAATATCGCCATACGCTTGAGCAGCGCCGCCCGCGTATGCACGTCCACCAACACCCGCCATTTGCGCGGCATTTTGCCCAAATTGACCAAGGTTCATCAGCGCGTTAGTTACCGTAGAGCGTTGGTCCATCAGACGGTTATAAGCATTCATAAACTCTTGCGAGGCAAGGTTTTGCCCAAACTCCGTGCCCGCCTTGATGGCTCCGCCACTCAAGTATCGGCCACGAGCGGATTGCATACGAGCAAGGGCCTTCTCGCCCTCAGACAATCGGAATCCATAACCGGGATCAATCAGCACGTCTTCCATCGTTGGCGTCTTGGTATACATGCCGCCGGGGCCGTACAACGCCGTCAACTGGTTCATGCTCATCTCGCCAGCGCCAAGATACGGCTTCTGGCGGGCAACATCTTCCTCGTACATCTGCTTGCGAAGCGCGATGTCTCGATCAGCCTGCTTTCGGACAGCCTGCTCTTGCTTATCGGCTGCACGCTTTTGAAGCACTCCCCCTACAACAGTGCCGATAATCTGAACCGGATTAGCCATTTGGGAATTCCTCGCGATACTTCGCAAAACTTTCGCCGTATAGTGCCATTACCGCACCTGCTTTTTCCATAGCAGACTCTCGGCCCTGACACAACAGCACCACTAAAAGAACCAAGTCATAGTACGTAGCACGCCAAACAAACGACTTTTCATCTGCTTGACCGCTACGCTCGGCGTCATCCGACGCCTTCCATTTCAGAATGGCCGTGCCCAGCGCGGGCAATAACTGCCCAGCGTGAGCCATAAAAAAACTGTTTGCAGGCATATTGACGAGCGCGCGCCATACGGTGTCATCCAACACCTTGCGATCTACGGCATCGCCATCGGCCACGTCGTCAAACGTCTGCGTGACATGCCACAAGTCAATTAGCCATGCAGCAGCGTCAGGCGGTATGTCTAGCACCTTAAAGTTTTCAATCAGCCAGTATTCGGCGTCGATCACGAGATTTCTCGGCCTGAACAGCGAATGTTGATGGCAGAGGCAGCGGACGCAATAGTCGAAATAGAGCCGCCAGAATCAATGGTGTGCCCGACCAATTCCGGGAACGTATACGTCTCGGAAGGCAACAAAGTCTTGCTCTTAACAATTAAGTTTGAATTGCTAGACGAACTGCCAACAGTAATTAAGTTTACAGAAATAGTGGCCGCACTAACACTGTAATTAGTGGCTGTAAACTTATCTATGATAGCCGTTACGTTGGACGCGGTGTATTGAGTCGTTTGCGCGTCAGCAGCCGTTCTGGCTGAAATTAAAACTTTAGATATGACTGCCATAAATACCTCAAGGCGCAGAATCGACTTCAACAGTAATAACGCAGAAATTCACTATTTCTTGAGTCGCTGCATTACGAATTTGAATGTACAACTCACGTTCAACAGCGTTATTAGTTGCCGACAACGTGAAATCTCTTGTGGTGCCAAGCGAGAGCCATGTTTGCGGTGTGGCTCCGCCAACAACGCCACCGCCAGGAATCCCGCCGGGACCGCCTCCTTGCGGAGACCACTGAGCATAAACCTCATAATCTGATGAGGTTCCGCTGGTAAGCCATTCACCCGTGATGTTGACCAATGTACCCGATACGTTAGTGGCGAGGGCTTGACCGTCAGATCGCAATCGGTAAGTCGCGGTTGCCGTGCCTCCAACGCCAGATAACGACAAATTGGCCGCGTACTGATCGCTTAACACGACGTTTGATGGATAGGTCCAATAGAAGCAAATGCGCCCACCGCCGCCATTTCCTCCGACTGCGCTGACTACGCCGCCAGAGCCGACTCCGGGGCCGCCACCGCCGCCGGGAGTTCCGCCCGCAACGGAATAACTGGAGCCACCCGTACCCCCGCCTCCGGCGACGTTGCCAGCGTCTCCGCCGACCAAGTTAGTTCCGGCAGTTGCAGCGGACGTTGCTGGAAATGGAATGCCGCCATCAAGAACGTTGACCCCAGCGGCTCCGGGCGCAGTTTCTCCTCCCCCGCCGCCGTACCCAGCCGTTAATTCAATGCCTCCGCCACCGGGCGGAAATTCAACAACAGAAGGGCCGCCATTAGAGCCATCAGCGATCGTAGTGCTTCCTGCGCCACCAGTGCCGACATTGTAGGAAATTTGCGAAGAACCGCCCGCAACCGAAAATGAACGCTTGGCATATCCTGCGCCACCGCCACCATACCCGGCGCTGCTGCCATTGACGCCACCTCCGCCACCGCCGCCCCACATTTCAACAGTGACGCCAGTGGAGCCTGTAGGGGCAGTGATTGTTCCGCTCTGGCCTGCCGCAAAGCATTGCCCACCCGGCGCGGATGATGCACTAGACAGCCACAGCAAAAAGTCTGCGCCTGACATTAACTAACTCCGGGGCCGTTAATAATCCAGTTAGTGCTGCCTACCTTCAACAGTACGGCCATAGCATTTTGCGCCAAAGTGCGAGTTCCAGTAGAAGTGCTATTCGCCAAGGTCAACGTGTCAGTGGTAATAGCCACTGAAAGCGACGTGGCATTTCCGTTTACAACCCCGATGATAGTGCCGATTGGAAACGCAGCAGCACTGTTTGCAGGAATGGTGAGCGTTATGCTCGTTCCATTCATGTAAATGTGCTTACCAGCATCGCACAACTTTAATTCATAACTGGCTGTTTGGCTGTTCTGCGGGCAATCTCGATAGCCAATAACATGATTGACGTTTGGAGTGCAGTTATCAGGAACTTTGGCTTGCCCAGTAAAGGTTGGGCTTGCGATTGGGGCAAACGTCGCATCTGTCTGCGCCTTGGTATACGCATCCGTGATGCCGTAACCAGCCAAGGTCGTCGGTGTATTGGTAATGTTTGACCAATTTATTCCGGTTACTGCCGGATCAATAATTGCCGGGATGTTGTCGTATGTGCCAATCAAAACGCCCGCAGAGGTGCGAACTATGAATTTGTAAGCGTATCCCTCTGTTAACCAAATCTCCGCAGGCGTGCGTCCAGCCGAGTTCAGCACGATGGGATTGCTGTTAGCCGTTCCGCCCGTGCTGCTTGTATAGGTTGCGCGAGGGGTCGTGGTACCAGCGTCATACGAATAAACAAGACCGCCCGAAAGCGGATCGCCGTTGTTGTCGAAAAACTGTGCGCCAGCGCCAGCAAAGGCCGAAAGATTAACGGTCATATATTCACCTGATTGACGGTAAGAATGACAGACGGAATGCCGGGATGCACCGCCGTTGCCGCCTCTGCAAGTAATTGAACCGATGTGTCATCTGCCGCCCACATCAACTCAAAGTAGTCGCCATTAGACATTTCAAAAAACAAATTTGCGGCACAAAAAATTTCGCCATTATTTCCTTGAATGCGTATTTGTGATGCGGTGTTTGAAACGTTTACGCCATTCAACCTAGCCCATACATACGCCAAGGCCGTGCCGCCTGATGTTTTATCAAACTGTATTGAAAAGGCAAAGTTATATACGCCGGGCCTATTAGCATAGATGCGCGACGTTGGAGTTCCTCGACGAACGCCTTTGGCAACTACGGTCGTGTTAAATGTAACTGGATATGGGGTGTTAATAGCAGCCGCGACTTGAGTCGTGGTGTCATAAAACGAACCATAATCTGCCGGAACAATTTGCTGCGGGGGCGGCAAAAGTTGCAGGGCTTGGATTTGAGATTGAATATCGCCTAACGCGGATTCTGTCTGTGCAAGCGCGTCCGGCTGAATCTCAAAGTCGTTCAGCGTAAACTGATTTGTTCCCGACCCAGTCAGCACAAACAAATTGTTGAAAAAACGAAACCACTCACGAGACACTAGTCCCGTGCGTTCGTCTATCAACGGCACGCGAGGAGCCGGTATGCGGGTAATGTTGCTAGGCATTGGTTCCCGATATGCTCAGTTCTGCGCCCATGATGGCGATTTTTACGGGGTCCGTGCCAGATACTTCGTACACGCGGTCGCGTAATTTAACCGTCATCCCTAGACGACGATAAAACACACGGAAAAAATACTGACCAATTTTGCCTATTGTTGCTTGATGGTAGTTAGACCATGTATGGCCTCCATCATCCGACCAGCGCAACATAATCTCGGGGTCGCTGCCTTGGCCGAGGTTTAAGCCAACGCCTGACTCCATATCAATCTGAAGCGCGTGATGAGCGGTGCGCTTAAGATTGTTCTCGCCAGTTGGCAGGGCACGCCATGATCGCAACCATTTTTGCACCGCACCGTTGTCTTTGTATTCATCTAGGCTAAACGTATAAACGTTGCCGTTCTCAAAGTCGCCCACAGTCGGTTTATCAAGGAAGTTCGTTTGGCAGTTGGAGCGGTGGCGCTTGAAGTCGCCGTTATCAAACCCAGCGCGTTCGTGCCACGAGTTTGTCGAAGCGTCATATACCCAAGTGGCATTAGCCGACGGAAAAATCAGCACATAGAACGTATGGCCGTCCTGCTGATAAGTATAAGCCAGCGCGTCCGTCGGATCGGAATAGCCCTGTATGGCGTATTCAATAGCATGGGTTGAAACGCGCACGCCTTGGTAGCCTTCCGCTCGATACACGATACCTGTACCACGAGCGTCTGAGCCAAGCCAAAAAACGCTGTTGTCCATCTTGGCAACAGAATATGGGGCAATACAACCAATTTCGTTGTACGCGCCTTGAATACGCGCTAGAGGAAAATCAATCTCTCCAGCGTTGTACCAAACCTCAACCGAGTTCTCGCCAAACAACCATACTTCTCGATGGTCAACAATAATTGCCACCACGTCATCAGGCGCACCTTCCGCGCTGGCAAAGTCCAGCGGGTCGATTGACAGGCCGTCTAAAAGGCTTGTAATCCAAATACGCTGGCTGTTGGGTTCATTAAAAACAAAGTACCCATCTAGATACCCAACCGTTACCGCACCCGGAAAGTCAGGGTCAGTGATCTGCCCAAACGCCAGTGTGTCAAAGTTGTAGATAAATCCGTCAGGATTGCAGGCAATAAATAATTGCGTGCCGTTATCGGCCATAGACACAGGGCCGGTTCCGGTGACATCACCAATCTTGGTAATTACTAACGAACTGGAAACCTTGTAAAACTCGTTGGCTGAAATGACATATAAGATGTCATTGTGTGTGTATAGCCCACGGATAGGGCCAGTGCCAACCGTAGTCAACAACTTTAAACCGGGACAACGCTGCAAGTACGCCGGTTCTTTTCCGCCTTCTGGGATAATTTCTGGATACAAATTGATCATTCGATTGGCAGCCGCGTTTGGGCTGCGAATCAAATATGCTGACCCCAGAATTGGCGTCTTCATTAGAAGTTGCCCGTAAAGATATTAAAGCGCGGACGGTTAACGAGCAGCGCCGCTGGCATCGCCATCACGTCATCCGGGTTGTTGATGCGCTTCAAGTCGCGCTTGCTGTACATAGCAATACGCTGAACCTGCGGGGATGGTTCGACACCAAACTCGGCTGCAAGTTCACAGGCCAAGTTGAATCGAAATGCTCGAAGGTACCCCGGCGGAAACGCTAAATCAGTAGCCAATGTGGCAGGCGTTGTTAGCGGTCGCACGGATACAAAATGGAACTCCAGCACCTTGGTTGGCACCGGATAGATATAAATCTCAACGTCCGGGTAGGTCATGTTGACCCACATAAACTGCGGATACGTAGAGGTTACGGTCTTGACGGCAATATTGTTGTATTGCTCGTTGTTAATCAGTTTGATGCCATACGACACGTTGGTCGAGGCGTCACGGAAATAGGTGGCGTCGTCCATCAGGATAGGACGCTCGGCTACAAACGTGCCGGTCGGTCCCATCGTAATCGTGCGGACGTTGGGTTGCCAGTTGTAGACTTGATCTTGGGTTGAAAAGACCGATAGACGCTCGGTACTCCAAGAGTCAAGCATCTGGTTAAGTGCGGTGAGGGCGTCCTGCGACGTGGCTGCGGAGGGAACTTCACCCTCGGCCAACTGCCCGATCAGCCGCAACGCGCCGTTGATTTGATCGGCAGCAGTTGTAGCCATGATTTACTCCTTACGGCGGCGACGAGTTCTCAACGCATTATGCTGAGAATCCCCCAGCGCCGCCATATCTGACGACGCCGAGGGTTCAGACTCATCAGGATCAGAGGGATCAAACTCCTCCCATCCTTGTTCCATATCTTCCCTCGCTTCCATCCACGAGATAGCAATTTTTTCCCCATGTCTGGGGTGGCGAAGGTAGATATTGGACATATTACGAGGCCAGCAACGGCAGGCTGTACCACTGGGTTGCGCTGTAAGCCACCAACATCGTCGCGGTGTTTGCCGCGATGTTGTAGGAAGCGTTAGCGGACAACGCGTTAACGATTGCGCCCGAAGCCGGGTAAATCTTCAGAATGGAACCAGCGCCATTCTTGACGATTACAACCTGACCCGGTTCGGCAACCGGAAGAATCACGCCTTTCGTACCGTCAGCGCCCGTGACCAGCGTAAACGCCGAGCCAAGAGCCGCAGCGTCGGTCTGGGCAGAGCCAGTCGCCGCAACGGTTGAAACACCCAAGAAAAGACTGCTGAACTGCGGGTCTGCGTAGGCAACACCAACTGCCTGTGTATTAGGCATATCAATACCCCTTTAGGTTATGCCCCCGGCGGGTTTCCCCGCCGAGGGCGTTGCCATTACGAAACGCGGTAGACAGTCCACGCGCCAACGCCGGTCTTGCGGCAACGGAAGTGGCCGGACGAAGCCGCCGCAACCGCACCCGCACCAACCAGCGTCCAACCCGTGCCGACGGCCACCGTAACCGCATCTGAACCTGACGCATCAATATTGATGACGAAGAAGTCAAATGCAGAATCGTTCTTCTCGCTCATCGACGGGTAGGCGGCCTCAAGAAGAGCCACCGTCGGCAGCGTCAAATTGCCAGCCGTGCCGTTGAAAGTGAAAAGACCCGCGACCAGTTCAGCAGGGGACGCCGTAGCGGCTGCCGTCAAGGCAAGCGGGGCAACCTGCGAGAAAAACAACGGCTCGCCATTGTTGCCGTCGCCAATCTGATAACCACCAGAACCATTAGGAAGTGCCATTTTTAGTTACTCCTTAAATTTAACCATTAACCCCAGAGGCGGACAGCCATCTGCGGACGGATCACCGAGTAGCCATACAGCACGTCGATACGGCACGGCATACGGTCGTTGTTGATGTCGTACTGACGAACAACGCGCATGGAGATACCGTTGTGGACCTGACGCGAAGCCATGTCAACGCCCTGCGGCAGCAGGAGGTCAGCCGTGGCAAACGCAATCGAGTCGCGATGGTACACGAGGTTCTGCGGGTACTGGCTCGAAGCGCCACCCAAGAAGGTGACAGCGGCACCAGACTGCGGGAACGAGTCAACCGTGGCAAGAGCAACGCTGGAAGTGTAGATCGCCGGGCTGATCTTCACAGCAGCATACGCACCGCCCGAGGCAGCCACGTCTTCCGTCACCACGAACTGCTGGAGCGAGCCAGTCGATTCGCGGGTCTGCGGGTTGACCGAGTACACGTTAGCAATCGTGAACACGTCGCCCTTCTTGATCGTCTGCGAGCCAGTGCCGGTGATCGCAATCGACGACGTGCCCTGAGCCGAAACCGTCGTGGTGACAGTGTGGGCGCCAGAACGGCTGCCGGTCGTGAACTGCTTGATCGACTGCGACATGGCAAGTTCGTCGTAACCGAGGATGCCTTCGCCCATCAAGCCGCTCTTAAACTGCTTGCTGATCGTTGACACCGGGTTGAACAAGCCCTTCATGCCTTCCACGAGCGCGGCGTTAGCAGCCGGGTTCACGGTGGCGTAGCGGGGCGACATGCCAGCGGCGGCTTCGTTCAACTTCTGCTGCGCCTGCAACAGAACGAGCGAGGTGCCCGGAGTCGTGCCCGGAGTACCAACCGACTGGTAGATGCTGTTGAACGAGTTGGCAACGTCAGCGTCGATGCTGGAGGCCAACTGGCTGATACGCGGCTTCAGCACGCGCTCGGCAAAGTCGTCCAACTGCATCGTCATTTCGGCGGTCGTAAAGTTGACGCCGATGTGCTTCTGCGAAGCAACCGTCAAGGTCGTGAACTGCTCGTTGTCGTCCTGAACTTGCAGGGCGGCACCGTCGGTCACAAGAGCGCGGTCCGGCAGACGGATACGCAGCGTGGTGCCGATCTTGGCGCCTTCCACGGCATACGAATCGTCGTACTGACGGTTCACGTTGCGGGTGATCACAAGGTTGTTCTCAAGAATTTCGAGAGCCTTCCGAGTGATCATGTCAATAGTAAGAAGTGTATTAGCCACTTTCGTGTCCTCAAAAAGATGTTAGCGGTTACGCGCTTCCCAATTCTTAATCTGTCGCTGACGCTCGCGCTCAATCCACTCTGACGCACTCATGGCCGAAATTGACCGTGGGTCCGTCGTGTCGTAGACCGGAGCGCCAGTGCCTTTTGCCGTGACAGGCTTAATAGGCGGGGGCGCACTGGTAGTCTTTTTAACAGGGGCAGGACTGTCGGCCATTTTGGCCTCAATCTTGCCAATTTCCTTAGCCTGAAGGAATTGCGGTAAGCGGGAAATGCGCTCGGCTTCCTTCGGATTAGACCCCAGAAAGTAGGCTATATCTGGCCCCAAATCTGACGCCTGAATCGTCTGTGCCATCACAGTCGTGATCGGCAGTGCGTTGTTGTACGCGACTTGCTCGAAGTCATCGTACTTGTCACGCGCAGCCTCTTCACGCTCGTGATACGCCTCTAAGAGAGCCATCTGCTCCCGCTCTGCTTCGCGTCGGGCGAGGAGTTCTGCTGCTTTGCGTTCGGCTAAAGCCTCGGCATAAGCGTCAGGGTCTTCGTCCTTGCTAGGCAGGGCAGCGGCTTCAGCCTGAAATGGCTGCGCTTTTAACGCCTGCTCTCTTTCCCACTTGCGACGTTCCCTCGCAAGCCTCTTGCCGACCATTGCGTCCAACTCTTCTTGAGTGAACGTTTTGGCTGGCTTTTCCTCCGGCTGTTGCGTTTCTGCAACGACTTCAAGTTCCGGGGCCGCCGTAGCCTCCGGTTCCGGCGCGGATACTTCCGCTACAACTTCAGGGACTTGATTTTCGTCCGACATAAACTTCCTTACGGAAACCTGATGAACCGCATCAGTACGGTCAAACTTTAACTTACAAGTTGCGTATGTGCAACATTATGCTTGACTTGAAGGAGAATTAACTACAACCCAAGACTGCGTGCCTTCATCCCATGTGTACATTTTGGGCGGCTCACCAGTACCGGCATCTTGCGGCATTGGCACCGGAGCCTGCCATTGGGCATTAACGTCCAGAACCCACGACGGATACGGCTGCGGTGCTACGAAAGCGTCGATGTCGGCGCGGTAGGTGTAGCCGATACCAGCGTAGTTCTTGCGAATGTTGCCGTTGTAACTGGTTTGCTTCCAGTTACCGCCGAGCAACTTCTGGCAGAACGCCACGCCGATGCTTTCAAGTTCATTGCCGTTAGCGTCAGACGTATCCTTGTTGTCTACAACGATGACGCGCTTGACGACATTGTTTTCATCCAATTCTGCGAAGTGTGCCACTTTGTTACTCCTTCAAATGCAATGCGGTCAGGCTGCTTTCGTCACCTACATAGCCAGCCGGAAAAGTATTAAATGCCAAAGATACTCGATCATCGCCCTGCACGGTTTCTACCATGTGCGTCAGGCTTGACGGAAACAGCATCAAATCGCCAGCGCCAACCTCAAACCACCACGAATCGCTGTTGTGGATGTTGTAGTTGTCGGTCGGCAGTTTGATCTGCTGATAGCCGTCTTTGTAAAAGTAAATCTTGTCCCGCTCACGGGCAGCCTTGAGGTACAGCACCCCAGACACAAACGAGTTGGGATGCGCGTGTTTGTGGTGGTATTGACCGGCCTTGGTGTAGTTCAGCCACGATTGCGTCAGGCGCAGCGTAACGTCGTGTTTCGGCGCGTAAATAGAACGCAGATACTCGTTGACGCTGGCTTCGGCAAACGCCTTGAGGCTTGCCATCGTGTCGTGACGCAGCACATAACGGTCATCGCTCGTCGTGTTGCCCATGTTGCTATGCGTCGGCTGCTCGTCCACAAACGACATTTCCTTGGCGGTGTAGTCCCGTCCAAGTTCAAACTTGGCGACAGCCGTAGGAAAAAGGTTGTATGTAATCACGCAACCGCCTTTTCAATCTGGGCAACGTAGTCGTCAAACGCAGCCTGCTGCTCGGGCAACAGGATCGTCGGCACCGCGTCCTCAAGTTCCTTGATCTTTTCAATCGTGAACATGATTTCATCCCAAGACGGCTTGGGTCGCGGGTCTTCCCAGCGGGTGATCTCGCGGTTGCTGATCTCCCACTTTGCGCCGGGGCGAAGCAAGTGCATCGCCGTATCAATGCCCATGAGTTGATAGGTTTTCATGTGAAGTTGACCTTGAGGATAACGATACCGGAGCCGCCTGCTGCGCCGGGGCCATTTCCACCCCCGCCGCCACCTGCGCCTCCGCCAGTATTAGCCGTACCCGGATTGCCAGTTCCTCCAGAAGTGGCTACGCCATTTCCGCCACCGCCTGAACCGCCAGTTCCGGCAGCAGTTCCGCCCGGTGTAAATCCACCGCCACCACCACCGCCAGCGTAGGTTACGCTGCTGCCGCTAATTGACGATGCTGTGCCAGCGCCTCCATTACCGGCTTGAGGCGTTGTTCCGTTAGCGCCAACAGCAGAAGCACCGCCACCGCCACCGGCAGACGCGCTACCCGGAACGCCTACCCCTGTGCCACCATTTGATCCTTGTGACGGGCTTACTGATGGAGTGTTTCCGTTGCCGCCCGTGCCGCCACCACCCCAGCCGCCGCCGCCAGAGCCGCCATTCTTTCCATTAGCACTTCCGGCGGTCGCGCCACCACCGCCCCCTCCAGTTGAGGTTATGGTGCTAAATGTAGAATCAGCGCCAGATGATCCAGAGGTAGAGCCAGAACCAGCGCCCCCCGCGCCAACGGTAATCGTGTAATCGGTGCCTGCGGTAATACTTAAAGCAGTCCCGGTACGAAAACCGCCTGCACCACCACCGCCAGAGGCGTTATATCCACTACCCCCACCCCCCGCAACAACGAGGTAGTCAACGCTCACCGCACCCGCTGGTGCAGTCCACTTCTGCGATGACTTAAAGGTGAAGATTGTGGCAGAGCCGATGTCGTACTTGAGGATGACGATGCCAGAGCCGCCTGCGCCGCCTATGTTTTTAGCGTTACCACCACCACCACCGCCGGTGTTAGCGGTGCCAGCATTAGCCGTTCCAATGCCATTTACCCCAGCACCGCCGCCACCAGCACCACCAGCGCCGCCCGTTCCAGATGTTCCGGGGACATCAAGACTGCCCCCGCCGCCACCGCCAGCATAGGTAACGCTGCTTCCAGAAATTGAAGATGCTGTGCCAGCGCCACCAGCGCCTGCTACTGTACTATTCGGAGCCGAACCACCGACAGCAGAGGCGCCGCCTCCACCCCCAGTTCCAGCCCCGACACCTGTGTTATATCCAGTACCGCCATTATTACCTTGCGATGGCGAAGTGCTAGGCGTGTTACCCGTACCCGCAGTTGATGTTGCTCCCGTACTTAACGGAGTGCCACCGCCTCCCCCAGAACCGCCATTAAGACCTCCAGAAGTTGCAGAATAAAATCCTGCACCTCCGCCGCCATTAGAAGTAATTGTGCTAAATACTGAATTTGAGCCTGTAGAGCCGGTTGTTGATAAACCTCCAGAACCCCCAGCACCAACAGTAATTGTGTAGTCAGTTCCGGCGGTAACGCTAAATCCAGTTCCGGTGCGAAATCCGCCAGCGCCACCGCCGGCTCCTGCCAC
>Ga0208364_1000039_pt1 | contig 35583 bp, 34 predicted proteins | sample LakMenEpi08Jun12_FD_150680 | JGI IMG/M metagenome (GOLD analysis project Ga0208364, IMG submission 150680) | Freshwater microbial communities from Lake Mendota, WI - 08JUN2012 deep hole epilimnion (SPAdes) | ecosystem: Environmental > Aquatic > Freshwater > Lake > Epilimnion/Euphotic zone ...
ACAACAAATCCAGAATACATACTGCTCTGAAAACTAGTCCCAGTAAATATTACGAGCAATACAATAATGAAAAATCTATATTATTAAAGAAGGTAATTTAGGTGTTTTATGTTTGGGGGGATTGACATTCTGTGACAGCATTCATGGATCTACCACTATGTGAACAAATGTCATATATAAGGATTCTGTCTTCTGGCTTTAGACCATGTTGTTGTAATCTCTGCTTAAGGCTTTTTTGATTTTCCTGATCTGACGCTAATTTGATCAGGATATTCTTCTTTATGAAGTTAATAAGCTCTGAAGTAGTGCCGTTCATGGAAATATTACCTACATTTTCAGAGAATCTTATCTTATCTCTTTTAGGAAGATTGGTTTTTATTAGGTTCATTTTAAGAAAGTTACCAAAAAGTACTGATATTGATTCACCCATAGTCGCATGATATTCCAAATGAGCTTTGCGTATCATTCGGTCAATATTTGCAGAAGTTCGTTTGAAAAAATCAGGATTTAGATGATCAATAATAAGGCTTGAATTATCTTCTTTGATGTCTCTAACTGCTTGTAACGCAGATTCGGCTAAGCGGGAGGATCTATCTAGAAAAAAAACAGCTTTGACTTTTTTTGACTTTATTATATTATCTAGACGAAATGTTGTTTTTGCAATGTCCCTTAGTAGTCCGTCTCTGTCTTCTAAAACTTTATTTTGGCTATTATCAACGACTAGAGTGGTAGGGGTATTGTTTCCTGGCGTAGTTACTGTATAGCTTTGCTTTGGAGGAATGTAACCCCCCCTCAATACAAAACTGAATAAACTATTTAGATCAGCAAAGTACACGGTCAAGATATTATCATGCTAATTAAAATAATATCAAGACTATCTGTTAATGAATTGGTATTTTCCCCTGCATAGCAAGAATCAAATCTATAAATTCCCGAGCAGCTCCCTGTCCGCCTTTACGCTCAGTAATATAATGAATATGCTTAAATACTGAATAATGTGAATCTGCTGGGCAGGCAGCTAAGCCCACTAGTTCTAAGACTGGAACATCTATGCTGTCATCACCGATAAAGGCGAACTCATCATAATTAAGTTCATAGCGTTTTAGTAAATTTTGAACGCAGCTTAGTTTATTTTCTACACCAGTGTGAATTTCTTTGACACCCAGATCAGTACAGCGATTGATAGTCTGTTCGCTTTTACGTGCAGAGACTATCACTACAGTCAAACCGAAATTCTGAGCGAGTTTTATGCCATGTCCATCTAAGGCAAAGAATCTTTTTACAAGTTCACCATCTTTAGCTATATAAAGAGAACCATCTGTCAGAACGCCGTCTACGTCGAAGCCGATCATTTTTATTTTCTGAGCACGTTCTTTTAGTCTTTCTGAGATGTTTTCAAACATAGTTTTCTTTTGTGATTTAATAGCTTAATTCTGAGCTTTTATTATTCACCAAATCATATTATGGCAGATTAATTAATAGGTGACTAAAGTGCGAATTAAGCTGGGGAAAAATTAGGTCGTTATGTTGTTGCTGGATTGTTTTTCATTTTAGGATTAAAATTTATCTTACAAGGCTTGTCTATATTACAGAAAGGAGTTATTGATGAAACTAGAAAATCTTGACTGGAATTTCATTTATGGCGTGATTTTTCTGGTAATACCTATGCTCATGGGAGCCTTTTGGCTTGAATATCACTGTTATCACGTGAAAATGCGTGAATTAGATGCTTTAGAAACTCAGCTTAAGATTGAGAGCTAGTTTCTACCCATAGTTCTAATTATAGTCTGGAAAATTTTCTAGTTTTTAGCTCTGGGGAAAAATGACCCCTTAAAATTTTTTTTAATTTTTGCGAAGCTAATTTAAATGAAAGATCTTCCAGAATCTATCGCAGCATTGACATTATTAGATGAGTGGTACTACCATTCTGAGAATAAGGATAAAACCCATGAATGAATCTAGCCCAGACTATCTAATAACCATGGCTATGGCACTTTCAGGCTTGCTTTTCTTTCTTATCCATCCTTTTTTTCGCTTTTATTATAAAAAGAAAAAACTAGGTCGCTTAGACCCAAATAAAACTTTCTTCCAGAATCTTTGGGATGCAATCCTACCTTAATTCCACCGATTCCACTAAATCAATAACCCCAATATTTTTCTTAACCTCTTTCCCCGCAACCATCATAGAGAGGGTAATAGGAAGCTTACTGTTTTCTGGTATCTCATCTAAAGCGATATTAGCAATTATCATTTTTTTATTAATCAAATCCGCTTTCTGATTATTGATTTTCATATTCGTGATATTTTTTTCTAAATTAAAACCATAAGTTTCTATATCACCTATGCTAATAAACATTTTCTTGGAATATAATCTAGGATTGGGTCCCAAGATTTTAGCTTTCGTGATTCCGAAAAAAGGCAGTATTTCATCTTCTTTAGTGATGCTTATCACAGTGCTAGTAAGTTTAGTGTCTAATTCTTTACCGAAATCAGCTACAAGCTCAGCACTTAAAACTTTTGCACTTAACTTTCCAGTATAGTTAAGCCTTTTAAGCTTTCCTTTTATTTCTATAGTGTCTGAGTTACTGTCCTTAATTACAGCAGAGACGCTTTTAGTGTTCAGAAGATTAGCTGTACTCGTCTTAAATGAAACATTAATAAGTGAACCTTGCGGGTCGACATTCTTAAAGAAAGTCTGCCTATTTATATTAATCTCTTTATCAAGCTCACAGTATTTTTTAGGATCTACAGCAAGCTTAAGGCTTAATGCTGAGAGGTTATCTAAATGAGGTCCAGTGATTTTTATAATAAAATCATCTGCCCATAGGGCATTTAGAGAACTTATGGTGAAAGTTAAACACAAAAGAATTATCAGGAACGTTTTTCTTTTACCATAAGACTCTTGCCTAGTCTTAAACTTGGGGTTTGATAATGTTTTCACAGCTTACTTAATTCCCTTGCGAGCAGAGAGTTTAAATAATGCCCGCCCTGATTACTGATTACCTGCATTTGAAAATTTAGTGGATTAATTCCTGAAAGATAAAGGTCTCCGATGAGGTCTAAAACCTTATGCCTACTGGGTTCATCTGGAAATCTTAAAGGCAGAGTGAAATCAGTTTCAGTAATACCCACTATCCAGCCACTTAAGCCGAGCATCTGGTTTTCGGCTTCAGTACTAAAAGTTCTAGCGTTAGCGACTTCGTCTATCGCTTCTTTGCCTAAAGTCCAAGTGTAAGCCTGCTTTCCTATCTTAGGGTGATTCCAGTCCATCTGATAAGTCGCACTGAAATTAGCATGGCACTGCCCGCGAACTTCAGTTTCTGCGTCTTCATCGTTTCTAGGCACGGCTTTAATATATTTATGTGCTTGATTAGGGTCTTCGATATAAATTTCTTCTTTAAGCTTTATCTGTGATTCTTTTGCAGTCTGAATTAAATTATGTTTTTTAAAAAGCTCTAACCATAAGTTAGCAGAACCATCCCCGAAAGGCAGTTCTTCATTATCTAGGTAGACATCTATATTATTAAGATTCACTAAAGCACAAGCTGCTAGAAAATGCTCAGTCAGGCAGATAGAATCTGTACCATTACTTAGAACAGTGTTTCTCTGTGTGCTGGAGATGTTATTTACATGAGCGGGAATCGCGCTCTCTAAATATTGTTCAGGAATATTTATTAAATCTCTTTGAACAAAAAATCTAATTCCCTTATTAGTATTATTAATAATTTGAGCTTTTACATCAGCTCTACTAATAAGTCCTTTTGCGGATATCTCAAGACTTTTAAAAGTCGCATTAGGTAAGCCCATTCTGAAAATTATATACTGCCAAGAAAAAATTATTCTTTTTTCTGAAATCTGATAAGTTCCTAATATCTTAAAAGTGTTAAAATCTTAGTTCGCGTGGCTGGGTAGCTCAGTTGGCTAGAGCAGAGGATTCATACCCCTCAGGTCGGCGGTTCGATTCCGCCCCCAGCTACCACTTTTATTGGACGATATAATCTTCATATGACCAAAGCCCTAACCTCTTTTGGAAAAATATTTTTAAGCTGCTTATTAGTTTTCACCTTAATTTTGACTGGGGTTTATGCTTTTTTTGAGTTTTATTTTAAAAATAACTGGGCGAAAATCGTTAAAGAGCAGATAGTTAAAAACACTGGTCTGAGTGTCGAGTTTAATCAGGTGAGATTTAGTTTTCTGAGTTTTATTAAGCTAAATCCTAGCTTAGTAATAGAAGATATTAAAGTTGGCGAAGCTTTAACTATAGATAAGTTTTATATAGAAGCGAAATTAAAATCTTTACTGAAAAGAAAGCTGCTAGTAGAAGCTCTTCTAGTCGAATCACCAGTATTTACTTTAGTCGAGAACCAGAAAAGGGAAGTTTCCTTAAAGGGCTTAGATTTTACTAAATTACAGGAACTACTAAAGCCTAGTGAAGATGATCTAATGCGCGAGGAGATGAATACGGGAGGGAAAGATCTTAAAAGTATTAGCCTAGATTTACTGAAAATTAAAAACGCAAATATCCTTTTTGAGCCATATAAAGGAGCTCCACTCAGATTCAGAAATTTAAATTTAGATATAAAGGATATTTACATCAGTGATAAGCCAAGAGAAAAGCTCTCTGAGATAGATTTTCATACGAATTTCTTTGATAAGGGTGACTCTAAACTTAGCTTTAAAGGCTCATTAGAGACTATTCCTTTAGATGTAAGTAGCATTCCAGTGAAAGGATCTTTAAGAGTACAGATTAATCTTAAAGATTTGCCTAAGGCTATGTTAGATACTTCTGCTAAGCTGCTTGCTTTTAATGGTTCGCAGAAGCATGTAGACCTTAATGCTAGTTTAAGTGGTGATATTTTAAAAACTCTGTATGGCTCTGGCATTCTGACTTTAAATGATTTTAGAATAGGTGCGGCTGAAAGAAACCTTTTAAAGATAAGCTCCCTATTAAATTTAAATACGGCTATGAGTTTAATAAAAAATCCTAATCTACAGCTCAATGTTAGTAAGGGTTCTATGAAGATCGAGAGTGTAGATAAAAATAAAAATGCTACGGGTAATTTAAATTTTACTTTAAATACTAATATAGATTTAATTAGCTTTGCGATGCAAGTCAGTTCCACTGGGGCTTTGAGTGGGCTTAAAATTCACGAAGTTTTGCATGCTTTTGATCCGAAGTTTAAAGCACCAGTAGAAGGGACTTTTGAGATACCTCAGTATAGACTTAGTTTCAGTGGTAAAACTCCAGAACAGCAGTCTAGCAGCCTTATAGCTAATGGTAAATTAAAATTCACTGATATTAATATCCCCGTGATTTTAGATCTGAAAAAGAAAAAAGATAAATATATTAAATTCTTACCTATAGATACTACTAGTATAGATAAAGCTTTAGAAGGGCATTTCCTTGCCGCAAGCTCTGATTTCTCTGTTGCGAGCAAGCTTATACAGATGAATAATCTTTTAGCTGAAAGTAAATACGCGACTTTAAAAGGCAGTGGCAGCTCAAGCTTTAAAGGCTTTTTAAATTTTGATTTGAATTTAACTGTGCCAGAAAGGCTTATGATGGTTTTTAATGTTCATGGCGAATCGAAAAAACCTAAAGTGAAAGTAAAAGATTTTCAATTGATTGGTAATCAGCCTTTAGCGTTACCGAAGGATTTAGGGCTGAAAATCACTCGTGAGCCTGTAGCTAAGGCAGTTACACAGAGTGTAGATAAAGCTGTTAATAAGGTGAACACCAAGCTCGATTCTATTCCTCTTACAGATGAGACTAAAGCTCAAGCGAAAAAGAGTATTAATAAGCTTTTAGATTTAGGGGCTAAATATGGGGTTTACACTAAGCCTGCTCTAGATCCAGTTCCAGCACCTGCTCCAGTTTCTGTGCCTGGTACTCCTGTAACCGATACCAGTTCGAGTAGTACTGCTGTGCCGGCAGAGATACCAGTTACTCCTTAGCTGGGCGTGTAGCAGAACTCCAATTTCTGCGTTATTTAGAATAGTTACTAAAATACTGCTCAAGAATAATTGCAGCAGCATGCATATCTATAAGTCCTTTATTTTTTTCAGTGATATGAATTCCCATATCTAAAAGTCTTTCTTTAGCAGCACTACTAGTCAATATTTCATCTTCAAAGCATATATCTAAATTAGAAAACCTTTTGCGAATCAGCTCCGTAAAGCTTTCTACTTTAAGAGTTTGTTCGCTTTTATTTCCGTCTCTGTGCTTAGGAAGACCGATTACTAGTTTAATAAGATCATATTCTTTCATCAGTGACTCAAGGGTTTTTATAAGTTCATCTTTAAGAACGGTTTTATAAGGTCTGATGCCTAACCCAAGAGTGTCACTGGTGGCTATGCCTACACGTTTTTCACCTATGTCTAAAGCTACTATTTGTTCCATGTTTTTAAATTTTTATTTTATTAAAACTTTGAAAATGAAATAGTAGCACTGTGCTTGCAGCTAGTACATTTAAACTTTCAACTTTAGGATTAATCGGAATATTTAGTGTGGTATCGCAGGCAGAGAAAGCTTTTTCACTTAGACCTTTTCCTTCATTCCCCATCATTAAAATTATTTTTTCATGGTTTTCAGGCTTAAAATCATAGTAAGCATGTTTAGCTCTAGGAGAGGTCGCAACTAAAGTTATTTTTTCTTGAATATTTAAACTTATTTTTAATTTTAAGAATTCTTCTAAATTCGTTTCATGAAATTTCACGTGGAAAACAGCTCCAGCACTTGCTCTGATTAATTTAGGATTGTAAATGTCGACACAGTTATCTAAGAAAATATTCTCACAGCCACTGGCGAGCGCAGTTCTAATAATGCCACCTAAATTTCCAGGGTCTTGAAGATTTTCACAATATAGGCTAACTTTCTCTAAATTAGCTAAAAGATTACTTAAAGGAAAATCAGCTTCAATTTTATTATTAGAAGACTGTTGCTGAACCAATTTTTTAGAAAATATAGCTAGTGCTTCTGGTGCCGTTTCAGTGCTAACGATCTTTTTCATAAGCCCCTCTGGAATTGAAAATATTTTTTCTACGTTATTATTAGTAGTACTTGTTTTTTTAAAAGCTTCTTGAACAGAAAGATTTAGCTCAATATTATTTTGTGATTCTTCTTCAAGGATATAAAGATATTTAAGACTGAAATCAGCTGCTAGAGCTTCATCTATTAACTTAAAACCTTCAACTATAAAAAGATTTTCTTTATCTCGATTTTTCCTCTCTAAAAGAGATTTAGCGAGTTTAATAAACTGGTTAGTGTCACTAGTTACTTTAGTAAACAAAACCTTCGTCAACTTCAGGATGAGGAGTTAGATTATTTAAAGTGCAGTAGCGAATATAATCACTGGCTACTTTATTGTAACTTTTTTTATATGACTGTGAATCTGCCATGCTGTTTAAATAGTTTTTAATATGTTCTGGCACAGTCTTTTTAAAGGAAGAACCGGATTTAAGATATAGGCTTTTCACCGCAAGTCTAAGGTTCTCTTTAGTGCCCCTGAACATTACAGAAACCTTATCACCAATAAATCTAAGGCTTAGTAGGGTTACACTATAGTTTGCTAAAAAACGCTCTAATTGGTCTAGGGAAAAGTTAGATATACAATCCCTTTCCAATTCAGCACTCGCATTAACTTTCATCTTATTTATATTCTATAGCAAAATTTTAAATTTGTAGCTTAGATAAATTTTAGAAAAAAAAGTTAAATTATACTGCTAGAGCTATTGACAAAGCTTTATAAAAACTGAGAATCTCGTTATGACTGTGTTTGCTGCTAATGCATATTCTTAATCGGGCGATTTTTACAGTAGGTGGTCTGATGCTTGTGCAGATAAACCCTTTTTCTAGAAGCTTGTTACTAACAGTAAGGCACTCATTTATATCTTGAAATTGTATGGTGAATATTGGGCTGCCGAAATTTGTCCAGTGAAATTTATTTTTAATGTTAGCCTCATTCTTGGCTTGAAGATTAGTAAGTAGCGAGTCTAAGTATTTAATATTATTGAAAAGCTTTTGACGCAGATCATTCCCTTGAATGATTTTTTGGATATTATGCTGAGCTATTTTCATTAAGAAAGGGGAACTTGCTGTTGAATAAACGTAAGTTCGTGCTTTGTTGCGTAAAAAGTCTATCAAGAAAGATGATCCAGAGATATAACCACCTTCAAGACCTATGGCTTTAGATAGAGTTCCCATTTGAATAAGGTTGCTGAAACCCTGCCTAGGATTCTTTTCTTTGTATTCACTGATAAGCCCTGCTCCAGTTATGCCATAGATGCCAGTACTGTGAGCTTCGTCTATATATAAAAACGATGAGTATTCGTCAGCGATAGCTTTTAAATCACCTAAGGGGGCGATATCACCATCCATGCTAAATACAGACTCAGTTATGATGAAAGAGTTGGTGTATTGATGACGATATTTCTGGATAAGTGTTTTTAGTTCTTGACTGTCATTATGTGCAAAAATATATTTTCTTACATTATTAATTCTGAGAGCATCCCACATACAGGAGTGTGCAAGTTCATCAATGAAAACCACATCCTCTTTATCTATCAATGCAGATAAGGCACCAAGATTCGCTAAATAGCCACTGCTAAAAACAATAGTGTCTTTACTGGCTTTCCAGTTTGAAATGCAGTCTTCAAGCTCCTTATGCTCTAGGTGCGTGCCAGTTGTTAGTCTTGAGCCACTGCTGCCAAAAGGTATTTGCATTAATTTTATTGAATCACTGTCTGAGTTACTGTAATCTATGGAGTTGATATTGAATATTTTCGCAATGGAATGTTCAGCAAGCCCAAGATAGTCATTGCTTGAGAAATTTATCAGTTCTTTCTGTCTTGAAAGTCGCTCATTAATTGAATTTTGATCTCTATATAAATTTTGTTTTTTAAGATTTTGAATTTTATCTTGAAAAATCCTGTCCATTATTTAGATAGTCTTAGTGCTGAGATTAGAATTTTGATTTTTAAATAGAGAGATTATACTTTCCGTAAAGGCTTTAAGGTATTTATTACTTAGCTCTTCTGCTTGAATATTATCATCAAATTCGATGGTAATGCAGTCAAGTCCCTTATCTTTAGAGTAAGAACCAAGGGAGCCAGGAGTTGGGTAGCCTATGTCTTCCGTAAATTCCAGATCAGTATTGTGTGCAAGTTTTATCGCAAAGTCTTTATGGGTGCCGAGACCGTCATAATTTACTTGTGGGGGGTTCGGAAAGCGAATGAAATGGTTAGTATGAAAACTAATAATTAAATCAAAATCAAGACCCTCTATTAATTTAGTTAAAAGCTGAGTTTCAATTTCACTTGCAGGAAAGTCACCAGGGTAATAGGGGTTTTTTTCACCATCTATTCTGAATTTTGCACTCTGCCAGTTTTGGCTTGGCATATTACGGTTTAAATCTACGTCATTATGGTTATGGCGAGTAAAATTTTTCAGGCCATGTGGATTTAATGCGGGAATGGCGATGATTTTAAAATCTTTAAGTTGATCTATATTGAGCTCTAGATCATTAATTTGGAGAGCAGTCTCTTCGACTGAATGTGCTGCTAGCCCAAGTAATCGAGATATTGACAATATGCCTATTGATTTTTTGTTGAGATCAGCATTTATAGAGCTATGCACCACTCCATTTTCTGGATTTTTATCAGTCTCATCTATAGATAGTATTTGAGTAAGTAGACTGTTCAAAAAGGCAGAACTTTGAGGCTCTACTCCGTGCGTTCCTGCTACTAATAATAGCCTCATTGGCAACGGTTCCCTTATCAACTCTCGCTCCTATGCTTTAATAGGAAAAATGTTTTGTAGTTTCATGGCAAGTCCCATGTCACCCTTAACTTTTAGCTTACCTTGCATAAAAGCCATTTGACTATTGAGTCTGCCTTCGCGAATAGAGATCCAGTCTTTATCGCTCATTGCTATTTCTACACTAGGATTTGGCACCGCAGTGGAACTGAAATCACATTCCTTATCTTTTATTGAAAAAACCCATGTTCCGCCCTCTGGGCCAGAAATATTAAATTGATAAGTCGCAGCGATTCCTGCTGCTCCCTCTGGGTTGAAATGCTTGTGCATTTCTTCGAAAACTTCACCGATAGTCGCCATGATTTTTATCTTATCACTGAATTTTCAAAAGATTGCAAACCTAGTCAGTTAATTGCTAGAATAGTTAGCCTGCTTAATTGTCTTGACTTGGGACTAATAATGTAGATGGTGAAAATAATATGTCAATAGAAATAAAAGAAGCAAATAGCGTGAATGATACAGTAACAGAAGCTGAAAAATTGGAGAAGCTTGAGGCGAAGAAAGCTGAAGCTAAAGAATTATTAAGAGCGCTGGTAGCAGCTGGTTCACATTTAGGACACCCTACGCGTAAGAAGAATCCTAAGATGGATGCCTATATTCACTCTGCGAAGAATGGCTTACACGTTATTGATGTTTCTATAACTGTCTCTAATATGATGAGGGCCGCAGAATTTTTAAAAAAACAAGTGAAACTTGATAGAAATATCCTACTAGTAGGTACTTCTAAGCAGGCTTCCGAGTTAGTTAAGCTTGAGGCTGAGAGAGCTGGTATTTTCTTTATTAACCAAAGATGGTTAGGTGGATTGATTACTAACTTCGACATAATAAGATCTAGGTTAAACACTCTTAGAGAGCTTGAGCATTCTAGAGATACAGGTGGTTTTAAAGGTCTTGGAAAGAAGGAAATAGCATCTATTAATAGACAGATTCTTAAACTCAATAGATCATTAGGCGGCCTTAAGAAAATGAAGGGTAGACCAGATGTAGTTATGGTTCTTGATCAGAAGAAAGATGCATTAGCTATAACTGAGTCTAAGAAACAGGGCAATATTACTATACTTTCTTTAGTAGATACAGATGGTGATCCGACTGGTATAGATTTTCCTATTCCAGCTAATGATGATTCTATTAGCTCGCTTAGTTTCTTGCTTAAGTACTTTATGGATGTGATTTTGGCAGCTAGGCAAAAAATATCTAAGAGATAAGCTATTATATTTTTCGAGAGACAAAGGAATTTAAAAGAAGATGAGTTTTGGAGCAAAAGACGTAGCTGAATTAAGGGCGATGACAGGTGTTGGCATGATGAAGTGCAAAGAGGCTTTGACTGAGTCTAACGGAAACATTGAGGAAGCTGTTAATTATTTGCGTAAGAAGGGCATAGCTGGTGCTGCTAAGAAGATTGGTAATATTGCTGCTGAGGGAATTATTGCTGTAGCTATAGCTGATGATAAAAAATCTGCGACTCTTATTGAACTTAATTGTCAGACTGATTTCGTTGCGAAGAATGATGATTTTATTAACTTTGCTAAGAAAATAGCGAAGATAGCTTTAGACACTAAGTCTAATAATTTGGAAGAAGTTTTAGCTGCGAATTTCGAAGGTAAGCCTCTCAGTGAGACTATTCTTGAGCAGATTTCTAAAATTGGTGAAAAGATAGAGCTTAGAAGGCTAGCTTATCTAAAGACTGATGGCGTGGTAGCTCCATATATACATCCTGTTGGTTATAAAATTGGTGCCTTAGTTGCTTTATCTGCTGCTGCTGCGACTGAAGATAAGGCCTTAGATCTTGCTATGCATGTGGCTGCTAGCAATCCAGCTCCAGAGTTTAAAACCAGGGCTGATATTTCTGCTGAGGTAGTTGCTGCAGAGAAGAATATAGAGATGCAAAAAGATGATCTTAAAGGGAAACCAGATGAGATTAAAGAGAAGATTGTTGAGGGTAGAATCAGTAAGCTACTTGCTGTGAAGACTTTAGATGAACAGCCGTTTATTAAAAATCCAGACCAGAAGGTTAAAGATTATTTAGGCGGAGCGATTATTGAGGCTTTTGTTTTACTTAAAGTTGGTGAAGGTATACAGAAAAAAGAAGATAACTTCGCAGATGAAGTCGCTTCTATGATGGCTGGATCTTAACTTTAAAGTCTGGTATTGCCGCAGTGGCGGAATCGGTAGACGCGCTTGACTCAAAATCAAGTTCCCTTAAAGAGTGTCGGTTCGAGTCCGACCTGCGGTACCACTAAATTAAAAAAGGGATTAATATATATCTATGTCACAAGATCAACACAGGTTAAAGTCCCTAGATGCGCTGAAGACTTACGACTCAGGTTATCAGGACATTTTTTATAAAAGAAGCCAAAAAGATAGGTTTAACAAATATTTAAGTAGATATCTTCAAGGTCAATCTCTTAGCCTGCATGATGAATTAACTAACAGACCAGACTTAATGGACTCTTTAGATATTAAGAGTTTGTTTATTTTAAATGCTTTGACCTATGAAATTCATTTAGAAGAAAAGAATCTCTTTGCGATACAAAGAAATGAATTTATAGCTAACTCTCTTGCAAAGAAGCTTATAGATATTTATACGAAGATTTATAAATATGTTCAGTTAGATGAGCAATTAGATAAGAGATTTAAGAATATAGATTTTTATACTATTGCCAATTTATTGCCAACTATAATTGTTTATTATACTGATTTTATATTAGTTAACCAGCTTGAAGAGCTTTATCCTAAAGCATTTGAAATACTATCTAATAAAAATTTATTTGATAATTTAAAAGAAGAATCTTTAAAACCAGAGAGATTACGCTTACTTGCTCTATATCATAGGCGTAATAAGGATTTGGGGAAAGCTGATGATGTGATGCTAGAGTATAGAGAGCAGTATCTCCCAGACTTAACCAAGAAAGTTAATTTAAAGAAATTACCGAATAAGCACAGTTACCCACCTTCTGAGGTCGTTAATAATCTAGGTGTGCTTTATCAGGAGATCAAAGATATTCAGACAGAGGTCTGCGACCTAACTGGGGTTAATGAAGACACTTGTTTTTATTATAGTTGTTCAGAATGCTGTCATAATGACTATCCTGTACTCTATTATTCTGAATATAAATATTTGGTCCAAAAACTTAAAGAAGAAGGACGTGATATCGAAACTTATAAAGCCAAGGCTAGAGATATTCAAAGCAAGCATGTAGAAAAGTATGGCTATGAGTTGAAGATCACGAATAAATACAGGCCGACTAAAGAAGATGCGAATCCTAATGATTTTAAATATAGTTGTCCTTTTTTAGGTGAATCAGGTGGCTGTTCGGTACATCAGATTCGTCCGATGATGTGCAGGGCCTACGGTCTTTCTACTTCTGACAACAGAAATGTTCAGTCTTGTAATTATTATCTAAAACAGCATCAGTATAATTCCAATTATGAGAACATTCGTTATGTTTATGACGTTAGACCCTATGTAGCTTTAATTGAGGCTAGCGATGCTTACCAAATCAAGCAGGATCTTAATGAGAGTAAAAATCTCTGCGGTACTTTTATCGCTTGGCTATGTAGTGATTATTAAAAGCTTACTCAGGAAGAGACCACTGCACAACGTGCAGTTTCAAGGCTGAGGAGGACGAATGACCGCAGTGTACTACAAGTACATGAGGATCATGAGGACGACAAAAACGCAGAAAATGGAGTTGTGCAGTGGTCTCAGGAAGTGTATTCTGCATTAATCTTCACATAGTCATAACTTAAATCATTCCCAAGAAAATGTGCAGAATTTAGAACCTTTTCTGAACGCGGCACTTCTGTGAACTTATTCTCTAAGTTTTCGATGGATGATTTATTTTTCGTTAAACCTATAGTTATCTCTACGTGCCTTGCCTGTTTCAGTCGCTTAGCGAGTTTATCTAAATCCTCTCCGAAAAGCTGCGCAGAAGCATTTTTAAAAACACAGCTATCTAATAGATTTACTTCAATTAAGCTCATGTTTAAACCTTCTAGTAGAGCTTCTTCCCGTGCGAAAGCCGCAACGATACGTCCCCAATTGGGGTCATTACCAAAGATGGCAGTTTTAACCAACATTGAGTTAATAATATTTCTGCCGATTTTTTGAAGATTTAACTGACTGATAGGTAAGTTTTCTAGCTTGAGGTCTATGATTTTGGTTAAACCTTCACCATCTGCGATAATCTGATAGCAGAGTCCTTTGCAGACTTCTTGAAGGGATGATTTGAATTCTTCTTTGCTGATTTCTTCTCCAGTAAAATTATTTAACAGGAGAACCATATCATTAGTACTAGTATCACCATCTACGCTGATGTTATTAAAAGTAGCATTGACGATTTCACTTATAGTTTCCTGCATAAATTCTGTAGCTTTTTCATTACTAAGACCTGAAATTTTTACATCGGTAATAATAAAGCCCAGCATGGTCGCCATGTTTGGGGCTATCATTCCAGAACCTTTGCAGATGCCAAGGAATCGCTGTTTCTGATCTTGACTGATTTTTGGAACAGTATCTGTGGTCATAATCGCTCTAGCGAAATCATAGACAGCTTCATAGGATTTAGAATTTTTCTTTTCTTTTATTTTTTCTGTGAAAACTTTTTTAGCGTGACTCAGTTCAAGCTTGCGTCCTATAACCCCCGTACTTGCCGACAGTACTTTTGGACACTGCTCGCGGACTTCAATTTCTGCGGTATTTTCAAGAAAATCTTCAAGCAGTTTCCTTAAATCATTATCTGCTTTAATACCTTCTTCTCCAGTGCAGCAGTTTGCGTTACCAGAATTAGCGATAAGACCATGGACGGTTTTAGATTTTAACTCTATATTATGCTCTACGCATACAGCTTTCATCGCATTTTTTGTAAAAGTACCAGCCCAAGAACAGGGTTTCTCTGAAAATAAAACCGCCATATCTAAATTATTTATTTTAGAGACAGCTTTAATTCCAGCGTGAAAACCAGTGAGGGAGAAGTATGTAGGCAGTGATGGTATGTAGGCTTTAGCTAAAAGAGTGTAGCCTTCTGCGCAGTAGTAAAGGGCTAGAGGCATCAAGGCATAACTGTAAGCTTGTATTCCCTGTGCAAGTAATAAGGATTTCTCTTCTTCAGAGGGTACTTCACCATCGGCAAGAGCAGCGACTTTAATTTCTAGGCACTGCTGCCGAGAAATTGCGCGTTCGTCAGCAGTGCCTTCTAAGGACTGATGCTGAACTCCAATTTCTGTATTGTCGCTATTAAACTGGGATGCATACAACTCAGTAACAGGGATAAAACCTATATTCCTAGGACTAGAACCTGTTAAATTTAAATGATCTACTATCCTCAGTTCTTTTCCAGCAAGCTCTTCTGTAAGTGGAATTACAGGGATAAATATTTCTTTGATTCTCATCTTTCCATTAGCCATAACGGTTGAAACACAGAAGAAGCAGTACCGTTTTCACCAGTTAAAAGATTTTTTATAGAATCTTTCTGTGACATCTTCATGCCAAAGAGACCCTCTAGTGAAGAAAACTGACCACCATCCCAAGTCTCTCTAAAAGCTAGGCTGTCAGCACCTTTTACTTTGTATTTAGTTTTTAATAAATCCTTTAAAAGTAGTTTAGAGTCTTCCAATGTTCCAAGATGATCTACTAGACCGACTTCTTTTGCTTGAGAGCCAGTGTAAATTATTCCTCGTGCGATAACTTGAAGCTTATCTATCTCTATGCCTCTACCAGCATGAATATCATTTAAAAATTGATCATAACTGTTCTCTAGGAGCTTATTTAAGATACTTATTTCTTCAGGTATTAATTCTCTTTGACTAGAACCTATGTCCTTAAATTTACCTGCTTTAAATGTCTGGTCCTTAATGCCAAGCCTATCAAAAAAACCTTTAAGATTCACGCCCTGACTGATAACTCCGATGCTACCAGTAAGGGTGCCAGGATTCGCGACTATGGAATCAGCGGCACTCGCTATGTAATAGCAACCACTGCCACAGATGTCTCCCATAGAGACTAATACTGGTTTTTTAGCTTCACGAAGTTTTTTGACCAATTGGTAAATCTCTTGGCTAGCTGCGACCGTTCCACCAGGGCTATTCATTCTTAAAAGAACTGCTTTTGCTTTTTTATCATCTAAAGCTTTTTGTAATTCTTGTTTACAGCTAATGGCATCGGTAGCAGAGCTAAAAGGACTACTTTTTGCAAAGCCATCATAAATAACACCTTCAAGTCCAATGATTGGAATGTAATCTTGATAATTACCAATTTGAGATAAGAGTTCCTTTTTGACTTCATTTCCAGAGTGCATCTGTCCTTGCCCATCTTTTAAAAGAACCATACCAAGGACCGAAGATAATAAACAGAGAGCCACCAATGTGATAACTACTATTATCTCTCTTTTTTCTTGCTTAATTAAACTCATACCAATTAATTGTAACGCTATTTTAATTTTTAAAGCTCTATATTGGCGGCAGTTCTATGAATTTTGCTACAATAGGCTAGCAGATGGAAGATAAAAAATTAAAAGCAATGGTGCTTGCAGCTGGAATCGGTTCTAGACTCGAACCACTGACTAGTATTTTACCGAAACCACTTGTGCAGATAGCTGGAAGACCGGTGATGGAGCATATACTCCTTTTACTAAAGAAGCATGGTATTACAGATGTAGTCTCTAATACATATCATCTTGCGCCGAAGCTGCATGATTATTTTGCAGATATTAAGCAGAGAGAAGGTATTGATATCCATTTTATACATGAATCGAAACTCTCTGGTGTTGCTGGTGGTATCAGGGCTTGCAAAGAATATTTGAAAGGTTCTACTGTTTGTATTATTATGGGCGATGCACTTACTAACGCTGATTTAACTAAATTATTACAAGCACACCAAAAAGCAGTTAAAGAAAATAACTGCAAAGTTACTATAGCGAAGATGCAGGTGGAAGATACGACGCATTTCGGTGTAGTCGTGACTGATGGTAAAGGTCGGGTTATTAATTTTCAAGAAAAACCCAAGCCAGAAGAAGCTCTCTCTAACTGGGCGAATACTGGTATTTATTTTTTTGAGCCTGAAATTTTAGATATGATTCCTAGTATAGAAGATGCACCTGTATATGATGTGGCTCATGATCTTTTCCCGAAGCTTCTAGAAGCTGGAGTCTATATGCAGGCTGTGGCAGTGGATGCAGATATTTATTGGGCTGATATTGGCACACCTCAGCAGTATATTCAGACGATGAAAGATATAGCTTCTGGTGCAGTGAACTTTGAAAGCTTTAAACCTTTAATTCGTTCTCAGGATATATCTCCACTCGCAAGTTTGATTGAGGATAATGAAATTGGTGACAAGACTGTAATTGCTGATACTGCTAGTTTAAAAAACTGCGTGATCTGGGATAATGTGGAAATCGGTGAGGGTGCTGATCTTGAAGACTGTATAGTAGTTTCTGGTGCGAAAATTAATCCTTATGAAAAACATAAAGGAAAGATTCTTGTAGCAGAGATGCCTGCGAAAGTTTAAACGCAGAAATTGGAGTTCCGCTACACACCCGTGCTTGTTATAATAAAATTCAATGAAAATAGGCGTTCCTAAAGAAATACTTGCACATGAAAATAGAGTAGCTATGACTCCAGACTGGACTCGTACTCTTCACGAAGCTGGACATAATGTCTATGTTCAGGCTGGTGCTGGTGTGGGTAGTAGTTTCCATGATGAGGCTTATAGAAAGGCTGGGGCGGTTATCCTAGATACAGCGGAAGAAGTCTTTAAGAAATCAGATGTTATCGTCAAGGTAAAACAGCCTCTAGAACAGGAGTATAAACTAATCGAGGAGAGGCACATACTCTTTACTTACTTGCACTTAGCTTCTAGTAAAACTTTAACGGATGCACTTACCGACACTGGGGCTCACTGTATAGCCTATGAGACTATAGAAGATAGATCAGGTAGATTACCGCTCTTGAAGCCGATGTCAGAGGTAGCTGGGCGTATGTCTGCCCAGATCGGGGCGAGATTCTTAGAGAGAGGTGTTAATGATCAGCATCCGGGAAGGGGAATTCTTTTAGGTGGTGCTGCTGGCGTACCTCCTGCGGTAGTAACTATTCTTGGTGCTGGTATAGTCGGCAGAGCAGCTTTGAAGATAGCCGTGGGCATGGGCGCTCATGTTAATGTTTTTGATAATAATTTAAATGCTCTTTCAGAGATAGATGATTTATACGGTAGCAGAGTAGCTACTATTTTTAGTACTTCTTCTGCTATCGAGAAAAGAGTTTTAGAATCCGATTTAGTTATCGGTGCTGTATTAATTACTGGTAAAAAAGCACCTATGTTAGTCACTGAGAGTATGGTTAAGCAGATGCGTTACGGCTCGGTAATCGTAGATGTGGCTGTAGATCAAGGTGGGTGTATAGAAACTAGTGAAGTTACTAGCCATGATAATCCTATAATCGTTAAACATAACGTGCTTCATTATGGTGTGGCAAATATGCCAGGTGCAGTACCTAATACTAGTACTCATGCACTGTGTAACTCGACTATGCCTTATTTATTGAAGCTGGCGAATCGTGGTATTTCTGCATTAGATGAAGATCCGGGTTTTAAGAAAGGCTTGAATATAGCTGAAGGTAAGCTTTTGATCGATATTTAAAACTGCTTGGTCGTTTTTACTTTTCTGGAAATATTAAGAAAATATGATATACTTATTTAGTATGTCAGGTATAAATCCTACAAGTCAAATTGCTGCTGCTAATGTAGGCATTGATCAAGGTCAGCAAAATTTAGCTACGGCTGAGCAAAACATGCAGCAAGTAATTCTGGGCGGACCTGGTTCTTCTGGAGCTGCTAGGCAGATCTTGTTTTTAGCTCAGCAGTTAATCCGTTTAAAGCGTGAGCAGTTTCAAACTTGGCTTCAAGAAGCTGAAAATGAAAAAAAAGCCATGCGAGATTTACGCCTTGGGGATAACACAGATTTAGCTACTGCATAAGCTTATTATTTATCAAACAACTCACTCTTATTTACAAGCTCAACAAGCCTTTCTCTAAAATTTTTCTGAAACTCATCAGAATTTATATCCTCAGTCCACATAATTAAAGCTGACTCTAGAGTGTCTTCATAATATCTCTTACGAATGCCCTGTCTTTTAAATAAATATTTTTCATAAAGACCTTGAGCCTTAACATTACTTACTCTTACTTCAAGCGTGAGTGCTTTAATATTCTGTTCTAGAGCTTTAAAAATCTGGGCTATGAGAAGAGCCTCTGCGACACCTTTTCTCGTATGGTTTTTAGCAGTAGCTATAGTCGTAATGTGCATTTCATCTATGATCATCCAAGAGCCGAGATAACCTAAAATTTCATTCTCATTTTGGCACCGTTGCCGAACTTCAATTTCTGCGTTTTCGTCGTCCTCATGATCCTCATGTACGTTAAGTACACTGTGGTCATTCGTCCTCCTCAGCCTTGAACTTGCACGTTCGGCAACAGTGCCATCTTTATATAAGACATTATAGTCACCGACAGTATTATCTAACTCACTAACGAAATTATCCCGAGTCCAATGCACTTCACCATAGGCATCTGCCTCTATGATACAGACCTGATCTAGGTCTGAAAGCATCATCCTGCGAATCTTATATTCGGGCTTAAGTTTAAAAAAAGAATAAACAGTTTCTTGCACTATCTTCGGTTCTATTTCATCAAGCGGTTTCAAGACGAAATTTCTATTAAGCATTCTGGGGTGAGGAATGGTCAATTCCGCAGAATCTAATTTAAGTCTATCAAAAAGCAGAATATCTATATCTATAATTCGTGCTGATTTTCTACCTCGCTCCGCTCTATTACTATCGATGTTTAATTCTATTCGCTGTAGCTCCTTTAAAAGCTCTATGGGAGATGATTTTACAGATATTTTAATGACACCATTCAGGAAGGGATTAGGGCCTGCTTCTTCGATCGCTGGATTTTCAAGCCAAGCCGAGCATTTTAAAATCTTCACTCCCTCACACTCAGCTATCTGTGAAAGAGCAGTTTCTAAATTTTTCTGTCTATCTCCTAGATTAGATCCTAGAGACAGGTAAGCAGTGTGCATAGCATTATTTAAGGAGTCACTAAAGAATGCTTAACAAGCATTCTTTAAATATCGAATTAATAATCCACTGAAAATGCTTATCTAAAGTAAAGGAAAATAACAAATCTACAAGCGGAATATATAATGTAAATTATAGGAAATATAGTCATAGGATTTGCAGTTTTTTATTCCTTAATCGCTTTTATAGTAGCTTCGTTGTTTGGAAGCTTCGCTAATGTACTTATTTATAGGCTCCCGCTGGGACTTTCCATTGCAAACCCACCATCTTTCTGCCCCGCCTGTAATCATAAATTAGGTTTCTGGGAAAAATTTCCACTCTTTAGTTATATTTTCTTGCAAGGAAGATGCTTTCACTGTGATACTAGAATCGATGTACGTTATCTAGTGGTTGAGCTTCTAATAAGCCTCTGCTCTATTCCCCTAATATATAAATTAGTTTTTGTGCCGATTCGAGCTTTTGTTGAAGTAGGCATGCTATTACCCGAATGTTTAAAAAGTATATTTTCTTTTTTATTTATTCTGGTCTTTCTGGTGATAGCAGTAGCTGTGGCTGTTATCGATAATGATTCAGCAAGAATTCCACACTCACTTAGTTATTCTGGGATTATCTTTGCGATATTTTTTGCTAAGTTTTTTTTAGCAGTGCCGTTTATAGAGAGCTTTGCAAATCTTGGTTTAATATTAGTATTCTTCGATGCGTTTAACCATTTCGCTAATAAAATAATCTATAAAAAATTTGCTCTACCCATCTGTCCTAGTGCACTTACTTTAAGGTTTAAGTTTTTAGAAAAGTATATTTCCGTTATTTACATCTCCCTATTTACTCTTATGCTTATTTTATTTTTAGGGGCTCATTTTATGGAACTGAAAATACTACTCTGCTATTTAGGCTTCGCTTATTTTATTAATGAGGTGGTTTTCGATTTTTATCTATTTCGTTTTTATTCTCCTAAGTTAATTCATGAACAAGAGGAGGAGAGTAAAGTTTATGATAAAAATAGTGAATTTTTCTCCTCAGCAGAATTTAAGCCGAGTGAACTTAAAAATGCTTGGGGTGGTGGGGATACTATTATGATCGCTTTTATCACGATGATAGGGGGCATAGAATGCTCATTACTTAGCGTGGCTATAGCTTTTTCAGCTTTATTAATTTTTCGAATGCTTATGAAAGATAAATCTAAGACAGTCCGTTTGGGGCCAGCATTGGCTCTTGCCGTATTTGTTGCTATCATACTAAGAGTTTGAAAGATAGTAATCAGACTTTAATAATAGATTTTAGTTTAGAGAAAATACTCGTCTCTATAAATTCTGTCGTCCGTAAAACCCAAGTCAGTAGTGAAGATTTTTTTAAAAAACCGAAGCAAGCACATCAGGATTTAAAGCAGGAACTAAAATCTTATGGCATTAGCTCTGCGAAGATCATTTTCTCTTTACCAATTCGCTATATAACTTATCAGGTTATTCCACTTCCAGATGAAGCTCCTCAGGATGAAAAGCTTAAGCTAATGAGCATCGAATTAGATAGGGTTAATTTTCTTAATCTATTTTCTTGTGAAAGATTAAATGTTACGGAAAGAATGGTCGCAGGTGAGAGAATCTGTGATTATCTTTTAGTCGCCCCGCAGAAAGCTGTCCGGCTTAACTGCCTGAGTTTTTTAAAGAAAATAAACTCTAAACTTTATAAATTCGTCGCTAATTATAATCTTTTTAAACCAGAACGGGATTCTGAAATAATCTCAGCGTTTCCACACTCATCTAATATGGAGATAGTCCTCTGGAGCTATTCTTTCCCTATCGCTATTTCTAATTTAAGTTCTACTAATGATCCAGCTAACGATCTAAATCGTTTTTTAGATATTTATCAGAATGATCTTGAGAATAAAAATCTAAGCATAGAAAATATAGATATCTACGGTGCTAATCTAGGTGAGTATTCTTTTAGTAATTTAACTCATAAATTAACTCTCAGAGAAGATTATGAAAGCTTTCTTATGGAGAACCTGCCTTCTGTAAGCTCTTTTCATGATATTACTAAAAAAGTTAAACTTCCCTCAGAGCCTTTTAGACTGGATTTCCCGAATCTTACCCATTTATCTGCTGTGATATTTTTAGCTTTTAGTTTACTTTTAGGGCTTTTCGCGACTCTACAGAATATGAGTTTAGACCAGAAGTATTTAGTGTTCCAGAATGAAGTCTCTCGGTATGAAAGGCAGATAGCAGAGAAGAAGCATATTAAGCAAGAGATAAGTGATTTAGAAAAAGAAAGAGAATTTTATTATTCGATAACTAGAAGGCGAGCACCTTGGGATTTAATCCTTAAAGAGCTTAGTAAATTAACTCCGAAAGGTTTATGGATAGAGCGTTTTAGTGCAGCTAAGAATAATGTAGTGATGATCGGTAAGGCAGAAAAAGTAAATGAGGTCTCAGGCTTCGCTGTGAATTTAAGTCATAGCTCAAAGTATTTCTCTGAGGTACTTTTAAGTGGCTCACGAGATTATAGTGATGGACTGGTTTATAAGGAATTTCAGATTACGGCGAAGCTTAAGGCTCCAGAAGCGGTTTCAGCACCAAATTAGCTCTTATTGTTTCTAATGATGTGGCTTTTTTAATCAAAAGGGGGAGGGGTTAAATATCTAGAATTTTTCTATAGCGAGCTAAAATTATTTCCTCCTCACTTAATGTTTTTTGCTTCACTTGTGGTGGTGTTAACTTTTGTTCTAAATGATTCACAGTAGCTAGTCTTTTTATGAAAGGACTTTGTTGCAGACATTCGGCTAAATCTCCTTGCCTGAAAGGAATTGAGTCATATACTGATGATGGCTCACCTTCTTCTGGATTATATGACTTCCGCGGGACCAACGGCCTTAATAAACTATTTAGGTGGCTAATGTCTCTAGCTTCTTTAATAGCCCTTAGATAAAATTCTTTTGCTGCCGTTTTAATATCATCATCTTTAAACTTCATTAACTCAAGTAGAGATTCACCCATAACGCCAGAAGAAGTACCATCAGAAGACTTTTTTAAATAATCTAGTAATAAATTTTTAAATTCCTTGAATTGCTCTGTTCCGGGACTTTCAGTATTTTGAAAATCATTGAAAATTCTTGTCGTTTTCTCCGTCATTTGATTTAAAAATGAAAAGAAAAAAGATCTATCGTTTTTAGATTCCCTAAGACCGTTTAGGATAATATCATATAAAGCTTCTTGATTATAATGTTTATTGCTTGTTTCTTCTTGAGCGAAGACAAACCGGAAGGCTTCCCCTAAGACTGCCTGTCGAGGTGTTTGATTATTTAGAGGAACAACAATGCTCCTAAAACTCGAGAACCAGTTAGGGTCTTGAAGAGTTTCAAGTATTATGTTCTTAAATTCTGCTCTCTGCTCTGGGCTTAAGATACGCTGACGAGACAGGTCGGATAGAAACCCATTTTTAGCAGTAGGTTTGAGAAACTTAAGTCTCATTAAGGCTTCAGTCTGTTCTAGAATTATCTTTATCAGTGGAAATTTACTGTAAAAATCACTACCATCACTGCTTGGAGAAAATTGATCATATATTGCTTTAATATGAGTGATTGTCTGTGATAACTTATCTTTATATACTCCGGCTTTAAATAATTCCAATGAAAATGAATCTGGCTTAGCTGGGAGGAGGTTAGCCTTTAAGAATTTTTCAGTTTGACCTACTAAAACCTCTTTTTCCAAAGGAGCTGGTTCTTTTTCAATTCTATACCTACTGGCTTGAAGATATAAATTTATAAAAGATAGTCTTAAGTCCAACTCAGACTCCTTGATCGTTTTTAATGCATTTACGATTCTTGCCTGATGAAGCTCATAGACGTCAGCTTCTTGCGCTGCAGACCCCGGCCAATAAGTATAACGAGCGTTACGCAAGTCGTTTAAAACATCTGTTTCGAACTTTAGATAATCCATTTGAGGGGTAGCATTGTAAGGGCTTTGATGAACCCTAGCGAAAACTTCGAAAGGTATAGGAGTTTTGATTTGTTCTACTAAATGTAAATAAGACGGAGGACTTTCTTCTGCATCGTCTGAATTCATATAGTTTTGATGTTGTTTTAAAATTCCCTTAAACTCTGTGATGCTTGACTTTAAATTATCGTAATAAGCAGTGACATCTTGCCAAGAATGACAACTAGCTTCTCTCGGATCTCGCAAAGAACGACGATTAACTTCTCTTGAAAATCTGCTAGTCACTGGGTCTAATGTTGCTGGGGGGGGTTCTTTATTAACACTCTGAGTATCACCCACTGCTCCGCTTGGGGAATTGGGATGTTGTAATGCAGGTGTATAGTAATCTGCTGTTAACAATTTCCTATACCTTTCAATTTCTCTAGGTTCAGCATCCCTATTGGTGAAATTCGGTAATCTAGACATATCCATAACATTATCTCTGTTTTTATTTTTATTGATCTGAAAATTATAATCTGTCAATAGGTATTTAAGCAATTATTAAAACTAAGATTTTTTTTAATTATGCTATTCCTAGTAAAATAAAGTTTATGGAAAAGAAAAAAGTTTTAGTTTTACTCGCTGGCTCTGGAGCTAAAGATGGTAGCGAAATTCGAGAGGCTGTATTAACACTAACAGCAATAGAAAAAGCTGGAATGAGTTTTCAATGTACTGCACCTAGCAAGCTACAAACAGATGTAATTAATTTTATAGATGGTTCTGTGTTAAATGAAGAGCGTAATGTTCTCGTGGAAGCCGCTCGCATAGCTCGCGGCGACATACTTAATCTTGCAACTGTTTCCATGAATGATTATGATGCTCTTGCAATTCCTGGTGGTTTTGGGGTAGCTAAAAATCTCTGTAGTTTTGCTGTAGACGGGGTGAAAGCTACTGTCGATGCAGATGCTAAAAGAATTATCCGCGAAGCGTTTACTATGAAGAAAGCTATTTTAGCTATCTGTATCGCCCCCGCTTTAGTAGCTCTTTCTTTGCATGATTTAGAACCAGAGATTTTACTCACCTTGGGTCTGGATGACGGTCCTAATCAGGCTCTTGAAACTATAGGTGTAAAATCAGCTAAATGTTTAAGCACGGAATGTATAGTGGATGAAAAGAATAAGATAGTTTCCTCACCTGCTTACATGGATGATCACGCAAGTCTTGTGGATTTAGATATGGGGATTAATAAGGCGATGATAGCTTTTAGTAATTTTGTAGAGGATCTAGAAACTATTCAGACTTAAATATCCTTTATTCTCGGATCTATCTTTTTTAAAACCAAGTCAGCTAGGAGGTTACCTAAGACTAGCATTAAGCTTCCCAGTAAAAGGTTAGCCATCACTATGTTAATATCCTGTTTTCTTGCTGCTTCTAAAGTAAGTAAGCCTAGCCCAGGGTAAGCTAGAACCATTTCTATAAGAGCAGAGCCGGCGAATAAGCCCGCAAGCTCGAAACCGAATAAAGTAACTAAAGGATTAATCGCATTTCTTAAAGCATGTTTCCAGATGACTATGTCGAATTTCAGACCTTTCGCTAAGGCAGTTCTAATATAAGGTCTATCTAATATCTCTAGTAAATTTGCTCGCATCTGTCTCTGTATGCTAGGTATGCTGAGTAGAGTAAGTATGCTGACTGGAATAAATAAGTGCCTAGTTATATCTATAAGGCGTTCAAAAAAATTCATCTCATCTATAACGACACTAGTAAGCCCGCCGATAGGAAACCAGCCGCTGTAAAGAGCGAACAGTAGCATGAATATGGCGAGTATAAAACTGGGCATCGCCATTAAAGAGGATAGTAAGAACCTTACAGAGAGATCTAGTAAGCTGTTTTGCTTAATCGCACAGATTATCCCAAGCGGAATTGCGATAAGCCAACTGAAGAAAATCGCACAGAGATTTAAAATCAAAGTGTTTTTCAAGGCTGGTATTATGACATCTATGACTTTTTGATTGGCTTGAGTGTAGCCGAGATCTCCTTTAATTAAATTACTTAACCATGTTAGATACTGATAGAAAAAGCCTTTATCTAAGCCTAGTCTTTTAGATTCAGCTTCTATTTGAGCAGCTGAAATCGCTGGATTTAACCTAAGGTCAGCAAGAGGATCACCAGTCTGTATCTGAATTTCTTTAGTATCAAGATGTATAAAAGCTATATCTAACTTTATTTTAGGGATTTTAAAATCAGCTTTCATTAAGCTAAAAGTTAGAAAGCTTATAAACAGTGACAGAAAGATGAGATGAATAAATCTTTTAGAAATATAAATTAAATCACTCATGGTTCATCTATTTCTTTAGTTGCCTCGAAATTAATAATATCGGATCTAGTCATTATACCGATTAGCTTTTTAGGATTCTGTTTATCGACGATTAATAATCTGCCTATATTATGCTCATGTAAGCTAATAATCGCTTGGTGAAGGTTATCATCTTCGGTAAGTATGATAAGTGATTTTGACATTACCTGAGAGACTTTAGTATTTCTTTTGAGATTTTCTTTTAGAGCCTGTTTTAGGTCGTTACGGCTAACTATGCCGACTAGATTCTGTTCAGCATCTACTACAGGTAATGCACCATGAGTGGTTCTTTGAAATACTCTATTTAAAGAGCTAAGTGAAATATTCTCCTCTACACATTCAGGGTCTAGAGCCATAGCCTCTTTAACACTAAATTGCTGTAAATAAGAGGGACTGGTGTATTGATTTAGTTTTATGCCTTGACGAGAGAGAAGATTTTCGTATATTCCACCTAGATGTAATTTTTCAGAAGTTACATTTGCGATAATACAAGAGAACATTAAGGGAAGTACTAAGTCATAGTTACCAGTTAGTTCAAAGAGCATGACTATGCTGGTGATAGGCGCTCTAGAAATAGCTGTGAAAAAGGCTCCCATTCCCACAAAAGCGAAGGTCGAGGGATTTAAATCAAGAAAAGGAAATAATGAATTTAAACTATTTCCGAACATTGCTCCTAGCAAGGCTCCTAGGATTAAGGATGGTGCGAATATACCACCCGGAACGCCACTACCACAAGCTACTAAGGTGAGAATATATTTAAACAAGAATATTAATGGGATCATCCACCAAATATAAGCCTGTGCCAGCGTGCCTTCTAGAGTAGCGTGTCCTTCACCTATAGCTTCTGGTAACCATAGAGCAACTATGCCTGTTAGAAAACCAGCTATGCCGCCATGTGTCCAAGCTGGAATGAAACTTAATTTTTGTTGATAGAAATTTAAGGATTTTAAGATGGATTTTTGGAAGCTAATGCCGATAACACCACAAACTATGCCTAGTATTATATAAAGAGGAATTGAGCTGAGGCTCATTCCAGAACTGGATTGAAAATGAAAAGCAAAGAAATCACCATAGAGTAATCTACAGGTGATCGCAGCAGAGACCGTGCCGACTATGGCTGGTCCGAGAGAAGTACTGGAAAAATCTTTATCTAATTCTTCGATAATAAAAAGTACGCCAGCGATAGGAGTATTAAAAGCAGCAGCTAGACCAGCTCCGGCTCCGCTCGCTAAGGCTCTTTTTTGGTGTTTACTATTCATGAGCCTTGCGATTTTACTGCCTAGACCAGCACCTATGTGAATCGTCGGTCCTTCACGCCCTAGTGATAAACCTGAAGCGATTCCCACTATAGCTCCAATGAGTTTTACTATTACGGTTCTTAGTCTAATCGTGATGTTTGGGTTATTTAGAGCGTGCTTAACTTGTGGTATGCCACTACCGCCAGCATCTTTAGCATATTTATGAGTAATAAATCCAGCAAATAAACCTCCACAGGTACAGATGATAATCGGGTAGAGCCATTCATACCAGTATTCGCGATGATAGAGGTTATAGTAGAAAAGGTGACTTAATTTCTCGGTTAAAACCCTGAATGCGACTGCGATACAGCCAACTATAACTCCAATTAAAGCAACCCTAAGTAAAATCTGAGTCTTGGTGTCAAAGCTTTTTAAAAAAAGGTATTTAAGTCTGCGCAACTGAGCTTTTATTCTTCTTGTGTTTTAAATTTTATCAAAATAGGTGTACCAATAAAGCCGAAATACTCTCGAAGTTTTTTCTCTATAAATCTCACGAAGGTAGGAGGGATTAATTCAGGATAGTTCGCAAATAGCAGAAACTCTGGTGGTTCCGTGGTTATCTGTGTCGCATATTTAATCTTGATCGCTTTCTGTTTTACTATCGGTGGCGGCTGTAAAGAGAGGATATCTCTCAGAACTTTATTAAGTAGATTAGTTTCTATGCGCCGTTTATGCTGTTCACTGACTTCTATGGCTCTTGTCCATATCTTGTCAGTTCTAGTACCTTCTAGGGCTGATATAAATTCTATTGGTGCATAGTCAACGAATCTCAATTTAAACAAAAGCTCTTCTTTAAAGGCTTTTAATTTGGTTTGGTCATTCTTAATTTCTGGATCTACTATGTCCCATTTATTCATAGCGATTACACAAGCTCTACCTTTACTCTGTATCAGTGCTGCGATTTTCTGATCTTGCTCGCTTACTATATCGTCTTGAGTGCTATCTAGAATTAAAATAGCTACATCACAGCGAGCTATGCTGTGAGTTGTTCTTATCGTCGAATATCTTTCTATTTCTTCTTGAACTTTAGACTTTCTTCTAAGCCCAGCCGTGTCTATTAACTCAAATTTATGACCGTGTCTATTTAGGAAAATGTTTATGGAATCTCGTGTAGTACCACTAACGTCACTCACGATGGATCTTTCTTCTCCAATGAGTTTGTTATAGAGACTGGATTTCCCGACATTAGGCTTACCGATAAAAGCGATCTTAATAGACTCTTCTGGCTTTTCATCACTAGCTTTTAGCCCAGCACCATAATTTTCAATAATATCGGTTAGCATATTGTTTAATCCTACTGAACCATGTAAGGCACTGAAGCCATAAACCTTGTCGAAGCCAAGTTTATAAAAATCATAGACGAGGCTTTCTCTTTCTACACTATCGACTTTATTAACAGCGACATAGACTCTGTCAAAGAATTTCTCTCTTAAGATGCTGCATATCCTCTGGTCTTCTGTTGTCATACCAGTATTAACGTCGAGTAAAAATACTATCGCATCTGAATTTTCCATGGCGATTACCGCTTGGCGGTAAATATCGTCAGAAAAAGGATCTTGTTTATCAAAAGTTATTCCACCAGTGTCTAAAATAGTGAAAGGGGTATCTTCCCATTCAAAAGTAACTTCTTTACGATCTCGCGTAATACCAGCTTTTTCGCCTACTATGCATACTTGTCTACCAGCTAATCTATTTACTAGAGTGCTTTTGCCGACATTAGGTCTGCCTATCAGTGAGATGCGAATGCTTTTCATGTTTTGATTTTAGGATTAGACTTAAGTGATCTAATATATGATCAGCACTTAAGGTTTTATCCTGCTTAACTAATTTTATAATTTCGAGTTCATTAGGATCATCTAATTTAGGATAAATTATATTAATTTCGCTTTCTTTGCTATTTATAGCATCAACGCCATTCGCTATTATCATATCTAGATTTTTTTCTATTAATTTTTTTTGAGCATTTTCTATCAGGTCTTCAGATTCGAGAGAAAAGCCTACTGTTATTTGGACTGGGCTTTTTAGGGAAGATAAATGCTTGATTATATCGGGATTTTCTTTGAGTTCTAGGGTGACGGTATTTGCGGTATTATTATCTTTTTTAATTTTTTTCGATAAATGTTTCATTGGGCTGTAATCGGATACGGCTGCTGCCATTATTACAGCATCTACAGATTCATTAAAATTTCCTTCCATGGCTTGAAGCATTTCTTCTGATGAGTTAACTTGTAGAACTAATAGATTGGGATGATCTAGTAGAGCGGATTTTATAGGATCTTTTTTATAATTTACTGTAGATACAAGTATGACATTAGCGCCACGATAGAGGGCTTCTTGTGCTAGTGCAAATCCCATTTCTCCAGAGCTATCATTAGAAATGAATCTAACGGGATCTAAATATTCTTTAGTTCCACCAGCGCTGATAAGTATATTGTTGTCTAGCAAGTTCTGGGGTTTTCCTTTAGAATTGAATTGTAATTTAGAATACTTAGACAATATTTTCTTAGTTAGTATTTTATTTACTGTACTGATAATAGAGTCTAAATCTGCTAACCTACCTATTCCACTTGTTTTACAAGCCAAAGCTCCTGCGCTAGGTTGAATTATTGAATAAGCATAGCTATCCTTTAGCTTCCTGGCATTATCTTGAACTCCTGGGTGCAGCCACATATTAGTATTCATAGCTGGAGCTATTACTACTGGAGCTTTAGTCGCTAGGATTATATCGTAGATTAAATCATCACTAATGGCATTAGCGAGTTTGCCGATGCAGTTAGCAGTCGCTGGAGCTATTAATACTAGATCGGCGATTTGAGCTAAATGTATATGGTCTATGTAAGAGTTATTGAGAAAGGGATTTACGGTTGATTCTTCGACTGTATGTTTAGAGTCTTTAGTAAATACTCTGTTGCAGCTTATGACTTCTAAGCTTAGTGCACTGACGAAGCTTGCAGCTGAACTGCTTAGAATTACATAGACATTAGCTCCAAGTTTTTTTAACTGAGAAACCAATTCTACAGACTTATAACTAGCTATACCGCCAGTAACTCCAAGAACTATAGTCTTATTTTCAAGAGTCAGCTCCACTTGAGTTAGTAACGATTTTCTACTCTGTGTACGTAAACTTCTTTAATAGCTTTAAGAATAGGTGGGTAAGGGCTAGGCTCTTCTTTATCTTGCTCTTTAATTCTTTTAGCTACACCAGCAATCTCTCTGGTCATCTCATAGATGTTTTCTTCGTAGTCTATAATCTCACTTAAGAACTTATTAGTAGAATCGCTCTGATTATTAGGCATAAGTCAAGTAATTATACCACAGCTTGAGCTAGAGACTGCGTAATGTTTTTGTACACCTCATCTGGACTCAGTTCTGCATCTAGTTCAATAAATTTACCTGATTTATATTTATTATAGAATTCTGTTAAAGGCAGTCCAGTTTCCGTCTCATAAGAATTTAGTCTTTTTTCTATAATTTCAGGATTATCATCTTTTCTTTGGTACAAATCTGAGCCACATAAATCACAGCGGCCTTCTACTTTAGGAGCTGTGAATACGATGTGAAACATACCTTTACAGTTAGGATCTTTAGTTTTAGAACACATTCTTCTGCCACTCAGTCTTTCTACAAGAATTTCTTTATGGACGTTTAAAGCAAATATATAATCGAGTGGACTAACCTCAGCTAAAAATTTAGCTTGTTCTAATGTTCTTGGGTAGCCATCTAATAGAAATCTATTAGTGGTTTTTAATTTACTTTTAACTATTTCATTGACTATGTCATCAGAGACTAACTCTCCACGCTCAACTATAGCTTTAACTTCTTTCCCTAAAGCAGATTCACTTTTGATTTCAGCTCTGATAAGATCACCAGTGCTGATGTGTTCAAGCTTAAACTCTTCTGCGAGTTTAGCTGCTTGTGTCCCTTTGCCTGCACCTGCTGGACCGATAAATAGAATTCTTAGGTTTTCCATGTATGAAGAAATCTTAACATGGGCGTGTAGCGAAACTCCAATTTCTGCGTTTTAAAGCAAAAGGCAGCAGTCGCCATAACTAAAGAATCGATATTTTTCTTCAACGGCTATCCTGTAAAGGGTTTTACACTCCTCTATGCCAATTAATGTGCTTACTAATAGCAGTAAAGTGGATTTCGGTAAATGGAAATTAGTGAGAAGCCCATCTATAATTTTAAATTTGAAATTCCCCGGATATATGTACAAATCAGTCTCACCACGCAGTTTACCAGTAATAGCTATGCTTTCAAGGCAGCGTAAACTAGTAGTGCCGATAGCGATTACCCTTCTCCCTTCTGCTTTCGCTGATTGAATTTTATTCCAATTTTCAGGACTGATTTCATAAGTCTCGAAATGCATCTTATGATCTTTTACTTCACTTACGCTGACAGGTTTAAAGGTTCCTATACCTACATCTAAATTTAAGTCTATAAATTCAACTCCTTTATTTGTAAGTTCTTGAATGATCTCTTCGGTAAAATGCAATCCAGCAGTAGGTGCTGCAATACTGCTGCCGAGAGAGTCCTGTTTGGAATAGACCGTCTGATAGCGGTCTTTATCACTATCTTCGGCACTCCTTTGTAGATACGGTGGTATCGGCATAGTGCCGTGATTCGTGATTATGTTTATAAATTGCTCATAGCTTTTGAATTCGACGATCATCATCCCATCTTCATTCGAAGACCCTTGCGCAACTCCATTCTCTGTGTTTCCCTTGAAAATAATTATTTCTTCTGATGAGCCACTTACAATGTACGATTTAGGAGTGTTTTTAATTTTTTTTCCAGGCTTGGCTAGAGCCGTCCAGCGGTACTCCTTATTATGGGACTGCTCGCAAACTCCACTTTCTACATTTCCGTCGTCCTCATGATCCAACAATTCTTTAACTAAAAGTATTTCAATCGCTTTATTTTCAGGCTTCTCTTTATCTATCACGAAAAATCTTGCGGCTAGCACTCTGGTGACATTCCTAACTAAAATATCTCCTGTTTTTAAAATGGAGCATATATCTTTAAAGGATCTATGTTCGATACTTTTATTAAGTTCTTGTGAAATAGTGCCTTGGGGATTTGGTGCTTCCTGAATTTCTCGCTTATAATAGAGCAAGCGAGAATTATCCCTTTTACTTAGTGGGTATTTAGCGACTAATTCCTCTGGTAGCTCAAAATCAAAATCGTCAATTAACATAGTGCTTCAATGATTAAACTGAGTATAATAATCACCACATATAATAGAGCAAATTTGCTTGAGCAATTGTTAAATGATATTTCAGAACAGCACGCAAGCTTAGCTCTAGAAGAGCAGTCCATTGAGTTAATTCTTGTTGATAATAATTCTGGGGATGATACTAAAGCTGTTATTTATAAATTTATTGAAGCGAATACTTTAAGTGTTAAGTATATTTTTGAACCTGTTCAGGGTATTGCTGTTGCACGTAATGCTGGAGTAGAAAAGTCGCAAGGTAATCTTTTGGCCTTTTTGCATGATGACATTTCTTTGGATGAGGATTGGCTTCGTGAAGCTTATAAGTTAGCTTCTAATTGTTTACAGCATGAAATAGGTGTTTATGGGGGACGCTCAATACCTCTTTGGGAAGATGTTTTACCTGAGTGGCTTGATCTAGAACCACCTTATGGTGTTGATCAAGAAGTTTTTAGAGGACATAGCTATGGTGATGAAGAGAGGTTCTATCCTTTTGATACAGAGTTTGGTAAAGCGGATTACCCATCGGGTATAAATGTTTTTATTCGCAGAGAGATTTTTATTAACTGTGGAATTTTCAGAGTGGACTTGGGAGCCAATGCTGAAGGTGGTCTTGGCTCCCATGAGGATTATGAATTTTTTGATTACCTTGCTGCTATAAATATTCCAATGCTATATGTCCCGCAGTGCATAGTTTTTCATCCTATCAAACCAGAACATCTCGATGAGCATTATGTAAGAACTAGTTATTTTAAAACGGGTAGGAGTCTTTATTGGATAGCTCATACTGACAGACTTAAGCGTTCTGCCCCAGATCTATTCCAAATCAATAGTGGTGATAGATTGTTTTATCCAGAATTTACTAGAATTAAAATCGCAAGAATCCCTCTTTATCTGCATTTAAAGATATTTTATGTAGCTTGTGAATTACTCTACGTCTTAGTTTTATTTGATAAGAAAAAGTTACATTATGTTACTTTTAAGCTTTGCCAGGTTTTAGGAGAGATGAATGCAGCTGTTCTTTTAGCTCAAAGAGAGAAGAACAAGAAGTTTAGTTTTAAAGACAGGATTATAAAAAAGAAAGTGATCGAATTTAAAGAGGTGTGAGAATCTTGGTTAGTGCTTTATAGTGTACGAAATTTGCACCAGCTAGATTAATGTCAGCGATTTCACTATCAAAATCACATTCAACATGAACAGTATTAGGAAAGTGTTTTTTAAAATTTAAAATAAGAGACCGCTGTGTAACTCCATCTTCGATAAGGTTTTCTAATTTTGGATCGCTCCAGCACTGGAAAGTTAATATCAAATATTTTAAAGAACTCTTTGAGATTTCGTCTTCTTTAATGTGGGCTAATATTAAATCAATCAGAGACTTAGTTCCCGCGGAGAATTTTATTAATTTGGCTTCTGGAAATACTTTCATGATCACTTCACTCTCTAGTTTAGGATGCTCAAAAACAAGAATATAATCAGGCTTAAGTGGCAGCAAACTGGACAACTCCGCATTTAAACCATTTTGAGCTTTGTATTTTATTTGAATGCTGTCTTGAACTATGTTTGACATCTCTTGTATTAATTTTTCTCTATGGCTAGCGCCTAAAGTGTGTTTTATAGTGCTGTTTTTATCTAAGTTATAATCGTGTTGGCTTTCTAGCACTGTCATTTTTTTAGCTCTAAGCTGATTTCTAGTTAGTTTAATTTTTTCGATGGAATTTTCGATACGCTCACGCAAAGATTTACTGAAATGGCAGGTAGGACTAGATCTCTCTACCTCTAAAGCTTCTTCTATATTAGTATTCCAGATAATTAGATCATTGCCAGCCTTTATCATTAATTCACAGATTCTTTTATAATCCCCAAATGCACTCAGGGCTTTCATCGTAATTTCATCAGTTACACACAGTCCTTTAAACTTAAGTTCTTGCTGAAGAAGACCTTCTACAAAAAAAGGATTAATGCTTGCTGGTAGTTTTTCTAATATTTCCTGCGTAAGTTTATTATTAAAACCACTTCCCAAGAGCTTTTCTTGAATGCTCTCTGGGAGCTTATAAATAGCGTGGGCAGTCATGACCATGTCTATTTCAGAGTTTATCGCTGCACGAAAAGGATTCAGATGATTATTAAAAGATAATTCCTCGCTTAGATCTATATAAGGTAGAGAATAATGCGAATCTTTACTAGAGTCGCCGTGTCCAGGAAAGTGTTTGGCACAATTAAGTAGGGGGTATTTTTTTAATTCACTGATAATGGCAGTAGCTTGCTTGGAGACTAACTTAGCGTCATTTCCTAGGCTTCTTGTGCCGATAATAGGATTTAGGGGATTAGTATTTAAATCTAAGCAGGGAGCGAAAACTAAATTAAAGCCTAAATCAATTAATTCAGAAGCAAAGAGCTGAGCGTGTGATTTTAAATAACCTGGATTCTTTCTGCTAGCAGTACCTAGAGCATGGAGGCTCGGTAAGCTTGCCGAAACCTTTCTGATGCGCTCTACCTTGCCGCCTTCTTGATCGACACTAATTAAAATATCCTCGCCTAATAAATCTTTTAAATCTGTGATAAGTCTCTTTAACTGTTCAGCTTCTTTTATATTCGTATCAAATAGAATTAAGCCAGCCGGTTTTAATTCTAGAAGTTTATCTGCTGTTTCTTTGTCTAAAGTGGCTCCCTTAAAGCCACAGATGAAGAGATTGCTAAGTTGCATAATATCCTAATTATCTCATGGATATTTCATCATCTAAGTTTCAAAGTATCTAATGTATTAAAACTGCCCCAATTAACTTCACTTAAATAAATCTGGGGAAAAATGACCCCTAAAAAGCAGAGGGGTTATGGAGGGAGAATATTATGAATGAGAGAAAGAGTACATGGTCTTGATGAATGTTCGATATGTAAAGCTAGGGGAACAGTGATTCGTCGTGGTT
>Ga0208364_1000040_pt1 | contig 35008 bp, 24 predicted proteins | sample LakMenEpi08Jun12_FD_150680 | JGI IMG/M metagenome (GOLD analysis project Ga0208364, IMG submission 150680) | Freshwater microbial communities from Lake Mendota, WI - 08JUN2012 deep hole epilimnion (SPAdes) | ecosystem: Environmental > Aquatic > Freshwater > Lake > Epilimnion/Euphotic zone ...
TTGTGCTGCTATGACAGCTTCAGTGTTTTGATCCATAGAACCCAAAAGATTTAGTTGCATCGATAAAACCTTTGCTGCTAACTCTAATCCATCAGGATATGCTGAGAAAAGCTCATTCTTATTTGAGGCTATCTGCTTTAATGGATCTTTCATTACAGAGATCATGTCTTCAATAGCGCTTTCTGAAGATGCTACCAGTCTAGACTTAGTTACTGAAGTGTCTTGATTAAGCTTTATAGTAGCTGCGAGTATTTCGTTTACTGAATCAGGATTAGCATTAGAGAAATTATCAACAATTTGTGAATAGTAAGCAGTACTGCCAACTCCATAGCTATTTTTTAAAGTAACTAAACTTTCCTTAAATCGAAGATCTTCTTGTTTTAATACCCTAATAGTAGAACCAGAACCTTCAAAAATATCATTAAGCGTTGCTAATTTTCCAACACTAGCACCCTCCTTAATAAAGTTCACATATGTTTTTGCAATATTCGCGTTCTTACTACCTCCTAGGTAATCAAGCATTTTATTTTCTTGATCAGTGTTTAAAGTTATTACAAGTTTTCCTGCGGCATAATCTTCAAGGTACTGGATGCTAGCTTGATCTGCACCTTTCTGTATGATGCCAGCGTAAGTTTCTGCTAATTTAGCATTTTGAAAGTCAAGCAAGAAATCAAAGAAAACATCTTGTTGAGATGTATTTAATGTATACTCTCCTCTCGCTAATTTATCAAGGAGCTCAAATTTTTGAGGATCAGCCTGATTTTCAATTAATTCTAAATAAGTTTTAGCAATCCCAGAAGTCGCTGGAGTAATTAGGTAGTTTAGAAATTTACTTTCTTGAGCCTCTGTGAGTGGTATTTCGGCTCCGTTGCGAATGTAATCGTCTAATACGCTTAGTTTTTCAGCAGATGAGCCATTGGAAATCATATCAGAAAAGGCTTTTAATTCTTTAGTATCTGCTCCTTCTTTGAAGTAATAATTAAGGAAAAGATCGTCAGCCTTTATTGGTGGATTGCTTCCAGGGACTATTTGAGAGCCAGCTGGGGAATTAGAAAGAGATTTAAATGACCTTACTGCATCACCATCTAAAGCTGCTATCATTTGTGCTTTACTGACAGATACTTGTCCGTCGTATTGCCCATCAAAAGAGGCTTTTCCGGCTTGTAAATAAGTACCCCAACCTTCATATTTTATATCTTGAAAGACTCCACCATCGGTCATTACAGCCCAGCCACCTCTACCTGAGTTTGCTTGCGCTGAATACGCGAAGACCCCAGCACCATTTTTCTTATCTGCTGCATCTGCATATTGAGCATCAAATTCTGTTGCAGAGATTGCTAGTTTTGAAATGCCTGCATTTCTAGCACCACTTGACGAAGCTACACCAGTCATAGATGTTCCAAAGCTTTGTCCAGTCTGGTATACGCTATCACCAGATTTTATATATAAGCCAGTCGTTACATAGACATTATTGTTAGCATTTCCTTCAGTATTGAACATTATTTCAGTACCATCTGCGAGTATGAAAGTTGAATCATTACCAAAATGCCAGTCATCACCTGCGACACCTGAATCATCCTCAACGTGAGGATCTCCCCAGATGCGAGATATCATTTTGCCAGCACTATTGTATATCATTGTCGTATGACCACCGACGTTAACATCCGTTAATATCGTAGTACCATCTGTGCTAACGAAAAAGGCTCCGCGGCCGTTGAAATGTTTTAATCCGCCAGGGATATTGCCAGTCCCAGACTTGATTTGTCCATCGTTTGAAAGAGAAGAGGTGCTAGGAGTTGCTTGGCTGGCTGGAGTTCTGCTGCCTATGATTTGTTGAAGTGCTACTAAATCTTCTGTACCCCTGAATACACCGTCGTCAGTAATGTCTATTTTGCTTGCCGTATTAAAGTTTATTTGGCCATCTGTAGTAAATAGTTGTGCAATATTTTGATCGCTGTTAATTTGTCTTAGGTGACCAGTGAGTCCAGTTAATTCATTTGCATTGAATTTCGCATCTTTATTTCTATCAAAAGCGCTAAAGAGACCATTTAACGTGCTGCCAAGATCAGCATTTACAGCTGCTCCAGTACCACTAGACTGTATTTGCTTTTCAAGATCTGTAATGAAGCCATTGAGTAATTCTTGTTGCAATCTTTGTGCTGCTGTTAATTGAATATTCATTTTTGTGAACTCCTGATAATAGGACTATTGCAAAATTTAGTTAAGCTCAGGTTAAAGATGTTAGTGTGTCAATCATAGTGACATAAGAAGCCAAACTGCTTTCTAGTGTACTGATTTTTGTTGAATCTTGCTGGTCCTCGGACTTGGCTTTCTCAAGTGTGATTAAAGATTCTACGCCAGTTTTTAGTACTTGATACAGAAGAACTTGGGCCTTAACTGTGGGTTTATTAACTTTAATAGTGACAATGTTATTATCTGTTACAGTTTCGGTGAAACCTCTTTTTCTAAAAAAAGCGTTATTTATTGCATCTGAGTAAATTAGTTTATCTTTTTTATCTCCAACAGTTTCGAAAACTAGTTTACCTTCAGCATTTCTTTTAACAGCTGCTTCGGCTGACTGTATGCTATATGGAATATAGTTTAGGCTTGATCTATCGACTACAGATTCACTATCTAAGCTAAAGGAGCTTAGTAGCTTATTAACGACACTAGGTGTAAGATCATTATTCATTAGAGTTGTATTGATTGAACCCATGAATTCTTTTGTAAAGTTTTTAATTGCAGTTTCTTCTTTGTCGCTTAGGCTATTTTTTAAGAATAGATTTGCATTGCGTTCGAGGTAACCGACAAGACCAGAATTCGCAAATTCTGCGATTTGACTTAATTCATCAGCTTTGTTAATTAAATCATAAACTTTATCCACAGTATCCTTTAGGTCTTTTGCTGATAAAGTCAGGATGTTTGCGCCAGCATTGAGCTTGAAACTGTTAGAACCTTGATATGTAATAATATTCTCAAATCTGTTTAGAGTCTCTTCACTTGGATTGTTTTTAGTTAAATTAGCGTAAGCTGTCATTAATTCTGGATCGTAGTTATTTATACCTTTATTAATAAATTCATAGGGCTCTAGTAAATTTTCTAAAGCCACCTTGCTTATGTTGACGTGCCTTGGTGAGGCAGATAGCACTGATTCTACTTGTGTAAAAGCTGTGTTATTGATAAAGTCTTTGAGATAATTACGGTTTCCTCCACCACTGTTTAATATTAAGTTAGTCGTATTTTCTAGATATTTTATTAATATAGAATCTGCTTCAGAAGGAGTCCCTTGCTGCAAGTCTTTTGCTAATTGAATTAATTTTGAAGCAGTTGTAATAGTGCTGTCATCAAGATTTTCTGGTAGGGCATTTAATTTAAAGCCATCTTTACCATCATATTCGACTAAAGTTTTTATATTGCTAGTTAGACTGCTGCCTGCAATGCTACGTTCAGCATAAGCTTTAAGCAGATCCATGTCAGAATCAGTAGCTTCATTCGTAACTAAATTTGTAAAATCATTAAGCTTAGTGTTGAACTGATTACCAAGACTTTTACCTTTTTTTGTAAAATATTGGGTTAGCGAATCTTTCGGGTAATCCATTATTTTTTGTACAGAACTGCGTACAGTGTCTAATTCTAGCATTGCTTTCTTTTTAGCTTCTTTCTCCTCGTCAGTTGTATTCGGTAGAGCGTTGATAACGGTTTTTTTTGCATCAAGAATCACTGCTTGCTGATTAAGGAGCAAGTTGACTATATCATTATAGGCCTCTGGGTAGAGTTTGTTTCCGTTACCATTAAAGCTCTTTTCAAGATTTGCTAGCCTAGTTTTATCGTCATTACCGGGGATAATGGATTTTGTAGGGTCGCTAAGAATTCTATTAAGAGCATCTAATACAAACTTGGAACCACTCCTTCTTTCAGAATAGGATAAGGTGTTAATTTGATTATGGTCTTCTTGAATTAGTTTATTTAAAACGTTGTTTACTAGTGTTTGAGTGCTGGGATCTGCAAATTTTGTAATTATATTTTTGTAGAGTGCGTCATTGTTTATACTGTATTTTTGATAAATATCTTCAAATTTATCCATGAAGCTTAAATCATCACTGGTAATTGGAGTATTGATGCTTTGTCCAGATTTGTATATTGAACTCAGAGCTGAAAGCTTCTTGGTGACCAGATCTTCTGTGCTTCCAGTAAATAGATTTTTTGCAGCGAGTTGACTGTTTGAAATATTTCCAGGAGCTACACTATTTACCGCTGTTGAGAGTGCGCTCGTTAATATTGGATTGTCGGTGTTTTCTGTATCTTTGATAATGGGCTTTAGAAGAGATGTTAAACTATCGGCAAGCACATTGTTAGCGTATATGTTTTTTTGTTCAGGTGCATCTAACCAGTTATTGATTGAATTTGATATTTTATCTACCAGTAGTGTTCCGTCTATTAATTTGTCATTTAGTGGATTACCACTATTTAAAACATAATTTGCTGCTATTTCTAATTCTTGAGCTATTTTGTTAAAGGCATCACCAGTGAAATTGATAAGTTGTGTAGAAAGCTTTAATAGACTAGCTGTTAGCTGAACAACCCTAGGGCTTAATTTACTGGATTTAGCATCTACATCAAAACCATTGACTCCAACGTAATTATCTATGATGTCAATATTTGCAATATATTTGGCTCTCTCAGCAGCTTTCTCTGCATCTGTGAGGTTTGTCGGTAAGTTTATACTATTTGTATTATTTTTTATATCATTTTCTGCATTCTTTTTTGCATCTTGAAGCTGTACGTCACTATTTCCAGTCTTAATGCTTGGAGTAGCAGTTCTTTGGCTATTAATAAGCCCCAGAGAACTTAAGGCGTAATTACTAGTTTCAAGGGTTGAAAGATAATTTAGAATATTCGTTTCATCATCTTTTAGTAATTTAATACCAGAATAATCTTTAGTGTCAGTCGTATCTGCATTTTTATAAGTTTCACCGTATTCATAAAAACTATTAGGATTCGTAGGAGTTTTTAGGATTTTAAAACTATATAGCTTATCATCAGCAGGGAGGCCCTTGATTAAGCTTGATAAAATATTTAGCTTAGCGTCGAAGTTTGTGAGGTTTGCATCTGGTAACTTACCATCAGGGGGAATGGGAACAGAGTAATCAAAGAGGAAGATGTCTCGAAAAGCAGTTCTGAAATTATCTTTTCTTTCTTTCTCTTCTGGACTTATTGATTTTAGGGATAAAGCCATTTCAAGATAAAGGTCTGTGTATTTAGCTTCATCAGCTTTAAAATATGCTGAATTACTAATTTCAGAAAAAATTTTAATATCTTCAGCTGTCATCCATCCTTCAAGCTTTCGCCCTGCCTCTGCAAAACGTTTTAAAGTTTTAACAAGCTTCTCATCTGCATTGAGTGCGAGCATGTTATTTAAGCTTGGTATATAGTATTGAGCAATGTTATTGGCTGTGCCATTTGCAACATTCGCTGCTGTACTGTTATCTATCTTTAAAATCGCAGCCATAGTTTCAGCAAAAATTATTTTTTGCTCTTGAGTCGTTTTATCTAAAGGAAGTCCATTTAGAGCAGTGTTTGCAATTTTAAGAATGAAGTTGTCAAGCAGCTCAGCTTGTTTAAGATTACCGAGTTCCGGATTGGCTTTTATAAGTTCTGCGAGAGTAGGATCAGCCTTTTGCAGTTCTCCCTCGAAAATGGTTTTAAATTGCGTAAATCTCTCTTTTGATGATGGTTTTGGATCGAAGCCCGGAGCTTGAATTTTTTTTAATGTTTCCGTTCTTGCCGCAAGTTCAGCAGGGGTCTCTGTTCCTCCAGGAGCTAGTGTAGAGAGTGCATGTAATGTTATTTTCTGCTGTTTTGTTGGGAATTGGTATGAAACCATAAAATTATCTATGATTAATTCTTTTGAGAAATCGATATACTGATCTTTATTAAAGTATTTAAGAAAATCTAATTGTTGTTGTTCTGCTGTAACTATGTTGCCGTTAATAGATTTATCTGCGAGATTAATTTTTCCTTGTTTAGGATCTGCGAGTTCTGCTGCGATGCTTACTGGTAAAAATCTGTCTAATAAAGTTTCTTTAGAACTTGGAGTTGTAGGTGTTTTGCCTATGTTAATAGTGCCGTCTTTAAACATTTTTACAAATGCAGCTTCAAGGTCATTATCTATCCCACTGTCATTAACTGGGTTTAATATGTGCATTTTAAAGAGTTTATCTAGGTCATCATTGTCAGCGGTTGGTGGAACAGTTGCTGTGGCATTCAAGAGAGTGCGATATTCACTGAATTCTGTATCGGTAAGGGTTCTATTTAATACATCTCCTGTGTTGAGATGTCTTTCTAAGAAAGAGATCATAGAGACTGGCATTGCTAAATCTGCTGATTTTTTTAAATTATCTATGTATTTATCTTTGCTTGGATTTGTAGAATCTACCATCGTGTTTACTAACGAATTTGCGTAATCATAGCCGTCAACTGAACGGTTAAACATTTCGATGAAGATATTGCTGTATTTAGCTGAGCTATTAATAGAAGTTTGTTCATAGGCTTTATCGAATAGTATTCTGTGATTATCACTTACGTAATCATCTTTAAACATTTTGTCGAAACTATCCGTCCAAGCCGTTGTTAGGTTTTGCCCGCCTGGGATTCTATCTGTGAGGAGATATTTAATAAATCTTTCTCTGTCTGTAGAGTTCTCAGTGCTTCTGTCATTAAATTTATCAAATTTATCTATATCAGCATTAGATAGGCTACGATTTATATTTATTTTATTTTTTTGATCAGCAGCTAGAGCATTCATAATATCTTCAAAGCCACTGCCTTTGGCAACAACAGTTAAATTTTTATTGATATTTTTAAGAGAGTCGACGTATTTAGGATTAGCTGGAAATGTAGCATCTGGAGTTTCGATTATATTTAATAACTGTTCAGCTTGTATGGATGTTTTTCCGCTAGCGTTGTTGTAAGCAAAAAGGAATAAATCTTGTAAATCACCATTATCATTAGTTAAGCTACTAGCAATAGCTCTTTCAAACAAGACAGTTTTAGGCGTATACCCTGCAGGAGGGGGAGTCGTGATATCAGTGTCTGAAGTGATAGTGCCATTAACGAATGAATTTACATAAGCGTTGATTAAGTCTGGATCTTTCCCTGCTGAAATAGCTTTAAAGAGAAGATCTTGTTGTTGAATAGTTGCGTTTTTGTCGAAAAGTATTTTAAATTTATCTAAATCTGCGTTTGAAAATACTTTATTTGTTACATACGATGTATTAATTTGCCTTTCTAGTAATGTAGCCATTTGATCCGAAAGACCATATGCAAATGAAGATTTTAGGTTGTCAATATATACCTCTTTGACTGTGGCATTGACCTTAGTCGAACTCGCTATACCAGTGCTAGTGTTGGCTAAGGTATTTGCATAATTGTACCCAGGGTCTGTTGGGGGATTAGTTGGCTTTTTAAACATGTCGAAAAACATGTCAGTGTATTTTTTAGAACCACTTACTGAAGCATTGTTAAAAGCCACGTCATATAGGTTACTTCTATTAGCATTTGCATAATTTTGAGCGAACATCTGATCAAAGTTACTGATCCAGAGGTTTGTGTAGTTTGCTTGAGTAGGTTTACCCTGATCTGCGATTTTATCTACTAATAAATATTTAAAAAATCTTTCCCTGTCTACGGGTTGGTCGCTTAATCTATCCGTAAATGTATCAAAAGTATTTATATCAGCTTGAGTCATTGCTCGGGTGATATTAATATTATTTTTGTGATTACTATTTAAGGCTGTAATAACTTCAGGTAAGCCACTACTTTGAAACACGGTGCCGGTGTTTTGGTTAATCATGGCTATGGAGTCGATATAGCGCTGCCTTAAAGCAGGAGCCTCTGCTGGAGCTACGCCTGTAAAAGAAGTTTTCTCTGCTACTTCTAAGACGTATCCTGCGAGCGTTGTACTAACGTCAAGACCAGAGTAGGTTTTTGTATAAAGATCCTGAAGAACTCCATTTGCATTTATGGCAGCATTTACAGTCGCTCTTTTAAAGATATCTGTTTTGACAGTAGATTTAGTTCCATTGCTGAAGCTATTAACATAAGCATCAATGATATCTGGGTCTACGTTATTATTAGGGTCGTTATCAGCATTCCGTGAAAGTGCTACAAATAAAGCGTCCTCTTGACTTGTATTTGCACCACCTGTGAAAAGTGTCTGGAATTTTGTAAAATCAGTAGATATTAACTTATTATCTAGTCTTAAAACCGCTGGTGAAGTAATACCTATGGCTCTGTCCAGCACAGCTGCCATTTTATCTGAGATGCCTGCATCAGCAGCAGCTTTAAGGGAGTCTATGTAGTTTTCTTTAGTAGGGTTATTTTTGGTTGTGATCGAGTTTAGTGAACCTGCGTAGTTGACTTTGCTCGGATCATTAAATAGATCAAGGAACATGGTATTGTATTTAGCCGTACTCTTTAAAGTATTGTTACTACTAGCTGTATCGAAGATATTTCTGCGTGTATCATTTACGGTTCCAGTGCTGAACATGTTCTCAAAGCTTGTGATCCATGGATCAGGCAGTGGCATGGTTACGTATTTTAAATAGCGATTTTGATCAGTATTTGTTTCATTAGTCCTGTTAATGAAGCTTTGTAGTTTGTTTAATTCAGGTACTCCCATTGCATTATTGATGTTTACATTTCCTGTGATGTCATCGCTGAGTACTCTTAATACATCGCTAGAACGACCATTATTATATAGAGTTGCTAAAGAGCTGACATAGTTTGTACGAGTAGGGTTTGTGGTATTTGCCGTAATAGTATTTATATTTGTGGCGTCATTAGCACTGCTGCTTGCTGAAAATGCAGCAAGAAAGTAATCTTGAGGGGTTCCAGCTGTTCTAAGATTCGCATTTGAGTTTGCTGTAAGTAGTAAATTAGATTTAGTGAGGCTGTAGTTTCCACCAGACTCAAACATATTTTCAAATGCGGTAAGTAATACACCATTAGGGTTTGCTAAGAGCATTCTATAATAATTAGTTCTATCAGCGTTACTTACACCAGCTTTAAGGGTGAAGTTGTTAAACTTAGTTATCTCTGCCGCTGTAAGACCATCACCTAGAGTGCTGTTTGCTTTGTAATCATTAATCACACTATTAGTTAAAAACTGACTGTCACCATTTTGTGAAATAGTATTTAGTGAGTTAATATATAAAGTTCTTTTCGAAGAATCAGCTGATTTTAAAATATCTACAAGAGTCTGAGGATTGCTGAGGTTAGCAGCTGTTTCAAAGTTTAGATAAAATAGATCTAAGTAATCACTATTTCCTTGCCGAGCGGCTGTAGCTGTAGCTTGGTGATTAACAAGGTCTAATAAAAGTGTAATTTTTTCATCTGTCGCTGTGCCATTGTTGAAAATATTTACGTAAGACTGTTTTAACCTTTGATCAATAGGTCTTCCTGCTATTTTTAATAAAAAGAAATCTTCATCTTCGTCAGATACCCCAGGCATAGCTGCAAGAGTTTGGAAGAGAGTTTTATCAGTAGCGTTGAGGGCTGCGATGGTTTGTGGTTTATTAAAGCTAACTAGGTTATTGGTTTTAGCTGTAAGTAAAGTATTTAAAGCAAGTACATCATTATTTGCACCAGTTGCTTTGAGTTGACCATCCTTGTTTATATCTACTTGGACATTTGCAGTAATAGGGTTTCCACTTGCATCAAAGATTTTTACTATATTTGCATTAGTATTTATAGAGGCTAAGTGGTTCGTTAAAGTAGTTATTTCAGTTCCCGTAATAGATTTACTTGCGTTAATATCAAAAGCAGCGAAAAGATCAAATAGCTCTGGAGCTATTTCTATATCATCTTTATTTGTAACTGCAGCAAGCTTCGCTTGCAGATCATCAATGATTGAGGTGATCTGCGCTTGTTTGGCTAGTTGCTGAGCAGTAGGATTAATTGCCATCAAAACTCCTAATACGGCTTATACTTATTCTGCAAAGAAAAAATTAATCAGTGGTTAAGAGACTAAGTTTAGGTTAAGAAATTCAAGTATTTCATTCTGATAACTGTTATAAGTTTCTAGATTTTCTTCTAAGTCTTTAATTTTTTTATTTAAACTACTTAAGTAATCATTCACATCAAGTTTCATGGAGGCTTGAGCTATTTTAAGAGCAAGTGCATCTAGTTTTGAGTTAATGATATAGAAGAAGTTTTCTAGCTCAGAAAAAATGAAGCGTTGCTTTTCAGAATAACGTGAAAACTTTGTTTTCAGTGATTCGTAATAGTTAGCTTTATTCAGAATGCTTAGGTTAAAGATTAGAATCTTAAAGAATGGATCACGGTTCTGCTTAAGTTCATCGAAGCGAAAACAAATAATGCGGTAAAGTTCTTTAAAGTCTTTACTGTCAAGCTTTTGATCGCCATTTAAGTCAAAGATGCTTGCTGATTCACTTTCATGCTTAGGGTCAAATGTTTTGATAAAAGCAGTTTTAAAATCGCTTAAAAGTCTTTCGGCTTTTAGCTTATCGAATTTATACCCTTTATCACACACACCAAATAAATCTAAGGCTTCTTTTAGTTCACTTGAACCTCTGAGGAAATCATTAATTAAGCTAATTTTTTGAAACCATTTCTGCTCAAGTATCTGATAATCAAGGTTTTCAAAAATATAACCTGTCCATTTATTGTGATTCGTCTCTTGTACTACTTTTTGTAGTTGATCACCTATCTGTAAAAGTCTTTGAGACTGTTCTTTTAAAAAATGAACGTCTTTATCTTTAAGTTTATTTAAGTTATGATAAAGTCCACTGCGGACTCCCCACATTGAATAATACTGTTGCCTAGACAGTCTGTGTGCTCCAGAATTTTCGGTAGATAATGATTCTTGTTGTTTACAGTTGCTGATATTTAAATATAATGTCTCTATCAGTGAGCCTAAATTATCCATCGCTTGAATGTCTTGGAAACTACCGCCCCGAGCGAGAATTGCAAAAATATTACTTTCATTTTTGAAATTCTTGAAAAAACTTTTTTCTATTGCTTGCAGGTGACTTTCTTCACCTTTGTTAAAAGAACTCAGTACTTGGATTAAGTTATATCTGCTTGAATTTAGTTTAGATAGATAAGTTAAACTCAGTAGAGCTGTTTTTAAATTTAATCTATTTGTAATTAGTAATTCTAGAAGTGAGTCGTCTGCTTTAGTAAAGCTTTCTGCAAGTTTTTGGGCCCATGTAAGATATCGATATTTTTGAAATGCTTCTACTTGTTTTATAGGCTTACTTGCTAGTTTGAAAAATTCATCGTGGTAGAAAAATTTCTCCCTAGTAACTTCCTGATAAAGACTCTGTGAATTTAGTCGATGTGATAAAAAGTAAATTTTTACTACTATCTCTCTGAGTTTTACGAGAGCACTATTTGTGCCGAAATTTTTTTCGTGTTGAATAAAAAATTCTGTTAATTGATCGATTGATTGCGAATTTTGCTTTGTTTTTTGTTCAAAGTATTCTTTAAAAGCTCTAATCATCAGCTTTTCACAGTCTTGTGCTTCAAATATGTTTTCCAAGAAGCTTTGATTAAAGATTAATTTATGGTTTTCTTTTGAGTTGTCCGTTTCTTCGTTTAAGCTCAGTGGTCTATCAATGCTATTTAAATATATGGCGATGTATTGCTTCAATCTTATTGGTTCAGTATCTGCTCCTAGGTTTAAAAAGGAATTTAACACCTTATCAAAGCTAATCTGCATATCCATTTTAGTAACTTGAAGGGTTAATTTTTCTAGTTCTTCTAGGTATGAACTGCTAATGCCGATATTCTGTAAAGCTTCTTTGATGATATTAGCATCTATATTTTTACTTAATGAACCAGAACCTTTATGTAGTAAAACTAAAATCCTAATTAATTCACTTTCATCGATAGTAGAATTTCTGTCGAAATTAATAAATCTTTCTATGAGCTTTTGCTTGTTACTTACTTTGCGTAAGGCTTTCGTATATTTAGCGTTTTTGTCATTATAGAGGGCGGTAATGTTTTCTATGCTTTTAGTTTCAAGGAAATCGATGCGAATTTCAGTAAGAAAATTCTTCGGGTTTTCACGATGTAAAGGGTGATTATGAGAAGGTTTCCCGTTTTTAAACCAAGTATTTGCTTGTTCGATATCCAGCATTAATTTAGACTGCGTGACTTGATGTATTTCTTCTATATATTTTTTAGCGAGCCTGCCAGCCTCTGCTTGAGCACTGTAAAGCTGTGCTTGAAAGGAATCCGTGCCGAATTCTTGAATGGCTTTGGTGAGCATTCTATTTAAACGTATTTGCGACTCGAAGACTTTCTGATAGAGATTTATATGTTCTACGTTCATGCCTTCTTTTATCAAGGTGATAATTTTTTTAACTCTGTAGAGTTCTAGGACTGAGTTATTAGTCTCTGAGAAAGCTGCTCCTATAAAGCCACCTTCGACGTAAAGATTACCGGGCATATGCTCTTTTGAGCTTTGGAAGTTTAATAAGATATTTTCTATCGCAGGTCTTAGATCCTGTAAGGTTTTTACTAAAATAGTTTTTTCCGAACTAGGTAGCTGGTAATAGATATAACTCACATCTGAATTTTCAAGAAAGCTTCTTTGCTCTAGTAGTAAGTGTTTTGAGCTAGAGCACACATCTAGCTGTGTTCTAACTTTTTTAAGAAAATTATCATACTCATCAAAGGATTCAAAGTCTGTGCCAAGTTTTCTTAGAGCTTCATTATGTATAACTAAGGCTGCTGCTGGGTGCAGTGGAATGTGCATGATATGTGGGGCTTCTGGCGTGTGTGTCGCATACCACTCACGAAGCTGTATGTAGACTTTTTCTATATGTTTGAGTGAATGTTCAATAAAATCTAAAATTGATTTTAGTAGTTCATCTATAGAATCTAAATTAGAGATATTCTCTACTTGAAAAGCTTTAATTGAGAAATCAAATAAATTATTATTGATATCTATTTGCTTAGAGTCATTCGAAATTATGAGTTCTTTAGCTTCAATCGTGATCTGCTCTAGGAGATCGTTAATCTTTTTATTAGCTCCAAACATCTTCATCTGCCTCTTGCTGTGCTTTGACCATGTCACTTGCAAATTTCAATGCTACTTTTTCATCTGTTTCTAGCTGTTCTTTGCGATTTTCTTCTCGATAATATTCTTCTGACTGCTTCTCTCTAAGCTTTTTTAGTGTTTCCACTTTCATTCTCATCTCGAAAAGCTCTTCTTGTTTGGCTTTTAAATTCTCTCTCAATTTCGCTAGTTTTTCATGTAATTTTTCAAATTCTTTTTCAAGCTTTTTTAAAATACGTAAATGCCCTTCTGCATATTGATAATTAGTTTCCATCATCTCATCTTGGGTACTTTTAATTTCTGCGTATTTTACTTTAATATCTAGTTTAGTTTTTTCAATATCTTTTTCAATAAGTTTGATTTCACCAATAAGTTCCTGAACGGCATCTTCACGCATTTTAAGAATCTTGGCTAATTTAAATTTGAATACCATGTATTACGTAATACTCGCTAATCTTAAATTTCGTATTTAGGGGATGCTCGCAGACAAAGGACCGCTTTAATAATTTGCCCAGATTTTAGAGACGAATCTTGGGATTCACTGAAAAATGCTTAGAGTAGCATTTTTCTGAAATAGACGATTTATTGTCAATATCTATTAAAAAAAAGCTTTATAACTGTAGATTAGGTGAGATAATATGGCATTAACTACATTAGAGAAAACTGATACTGCTGCCCAGGTTATTAGTGAATTCTCTAAAAAAAATGATACTAGAATCGGTAAGATTTTAAAGGATGCTGAACCCTCAGCTGTTGCGGCACAAATTACTGCTCCGCCAGATAAAGCGAGGTTAGATGAGTATCTCGCTACTATTGAAGAAGACCCTAAAGATCTTAGTGCTGAACAGAAAAATGCGATATGGCAGTCTGCTGTTATTCGCGAAGAAGCTGGTAAGCAGCTTAAACCAGAGGATGCTAAAGTTCAAGCTTCGGTTAAGGCTGATAGAGAGACAGTTGTAACTGAAGGAGAAGGTAAAGTCGCGGATCCAGATAAGCATATAGAAAATACGGATGCTGCTCGTGGTGAGCTACATACATATGTTCGAGATTTAGAGGCTAAAAAGCTTACGGGTAAAGCTTCGCCCGAAGAGATCGCAGAAATGAAATTGCTTAAAGAAGAAAGAGATAAGGCAGATACTAGTAAGGCCTTCATCTCTAGTAACGGTGCTGCGATAAGGATTAACGGCAGTGCGATAACGGAACTAACTGCTGTTGATACGGCTGATGAGAAATTAGATGGTAATTATCATGGTGTATACGATGATCAGGCAGCGGCTTATAAAGATTTTTCTGAGAGATGGAAAGCCTCCACTAATCAGGATTTTGCATTAAAAGAAAATCAGAGGCTAATCATGTATCGTCGTGGAGATTTATTAGCATATAGGTTAGTGGAATCGTCAGTCCCAAGTCGTTCCGATCAGCGTATTACGACTATTTCTGATGAAATTACTTTCGGTCCGAATAAAGAGATCCAAACTGATGCGAAGCAGAAGGATAAAGAATATATGGAAAGTACATTAAACAGGCAGGGAGACTCACAGCTTAAAGATTTACCGAAAAAGGGTGATTATCAAGAGCCGAAGATAGGTTTCGTCGCTTATGGTCAGCCAACTGATGCGACTAAGCTAGAAGCTAATTCACCAGCACAGGATGCAAATAAAAAATCAGAGAGATATTTAGTAGATTTTTCTATTGCAGACCAAAAAGATAACTGGTTTAAAATTCTTTTAGGAACGGCTTCTGAGGATAAAGATTCAGATAATGATGGCGTGCCAGATGTAATTGATTTAAGCTAGTAGAGCTTGCATTAAGATATAGAAATTTAAGTTAGAGACCTATAAAAAGGCTTTTAAAAATATTTTCCTTTAACCTCTAAGCTCTATTACTCTTAGCCTGTGCGATAGAAGTAATAGTAGGAGTTTTTATAGCATGCGGTCTCATAGCTGAATTAATCGCTGGATTTATCCCAGCCTCTTCTCTCTTTAATTTAAAATGATTTTTCATAAAGTCCTCTATATAAAGCTTTTCCAAGGATTTATTTTACAGTAAATAAATCTATTTTTTACTGTAAGAGACCACTGTACAACGTGCAGTTTCAAGGCTGAGGAGGACGAATGACCGCAGTGTACTGGGAGTACATGAGGATCATGAGGACGACGAAAACGCAGAAAATGGAGTTGTGAAGTGGTCTCTAATTAATCTGATTAATAACATTAAATATAGGCAGATACATCGCCACAACTATAGCACCTACTATCGCACCGATAACGACTATAAAGACTGGCTCCATAAGAGCTGTTAGTGATTCTACGGAACTATCTACTTCGTCATCATAGAAATCAGCGATTTTATTTAGCATGTTTTCTAATTCACCAGCTTCTTCACCAATAGCGACCATTTGTGTGACCATTGGTGGAAATACTTCTGATTTCTGCAGCTGATTACTGATAGGGCTTCCCTCTTCTATATCTTTTTTAACTTTTATTAAAACTGATTCGAGTAGGGCGTTATTAATGGAGCTGCGGGTTACATCAAGCGCTGTAGTTATAGGAACACCAGACTCGATAAGAGTTCCGAAGGTTCTGGAGAATCTTGCGATAGCGACTTTTTTTAAAATAGGACCGAAGATGGGAATCTTCAGTGAAAAAGTATCTATTTTTAAGCGTCCTTCCTCTGACTGATAGTATGAGCGAGCATAGCTTACCGTAAACCAAATAAACGCAACGATAACCAAAATAAAAGGTGAACGTAAAACATTGCTTATATTAATGAGTAACTGCGTAAACGCTGGCAGCTCACCACCAGTGCTGGTAAATATAGCAGAGAACTTCGGTAATATAAATGTCAGCATAAACCAGACTACTAATAGAGAAATTACTAGAAGACTCGCGGGGTAAGTAAGTGCAGTCCTAACTTTATTACTTAATTTACTGCGGGATTCAAGAAAACCAGCGACTCTATTTAAAACTACATCTAAAACACCGCCAAGCTCTCCTGCTTTAACCATAGAGACGTAAAGTGAGTCGAAGGCTTCTGGGAATTTTTGCATGGATTCGGAGAGTGGAACACCCTGTTCTATATCTCTTTTTATTTCTTGTAATATCGCTTTTAGTTTAGGATTTTCTGTCTGCTGAATTAATACTGTAAGTACCCTTAATATGGCTATCCCAGCTTCTATCATCGCAGAAAACTGTCTTGAGAAGACCACCATGTCTTTTAGTCCTATTTTTTTGTCGAAAAAGCCTTCTAGAAATGGTAATAGTGATTGTTGTGAACTATTCTGTGAAATTAGCCAGAGTCCTTGATTTCTTAGTTTATTTTTAAGAGCAGCTATATCTGCAGCTTCTAGCTCGCCCTTCGCGATTCTACCTTTAGAATCTCTTGCTGAGTATTTATAAGTTTTCACCAATTTCTATACTAGCAGTCACTTGCCTTGAAAGTGAGGGGTGACTTGAATTTCTTTGATTATCGCCAAAAAATCATTTCTATGGGTACAATTTAGCTAGATAATGAAATATAAAAGCTTAGCTGAATTATTTCTAACTAAGGCTCAGAGATTCGGTGAGAAGGTTCTCGTTCGTTATTTTAAAAGACCTCAGCGTGAGCTTCAAGAGTTAACTTGGATAGAGATTTTAGAAAAGATTGAAAAAGTAAGTTTAGGGCTTGAAAGATTAGGTGCTAAGCCTAAAGAGAATATAGGACTTTTGTCTATAACTTGTCATGATTGGTTAGTTTGTGATTTTGCGATTCTATGTTTGGGTGCTTGTACTGTGCCTCTTTATCATAATTCATCTGCAGAAACTATCGAACACATCACTATTCATGCTTCTTTGCGTTATGTCTTAGTGCGTAATAAGATTCAGCTACAGAAGCTTAGGGCTAATTTCCATAAATTCCCATTATTAGAATATGTCATCGTCATGGAAGATAAGGGAGATATTCCTAGAAATGAGCCTAAAATCATTACTCTTGAGGATGTTATTAGGATAGGGGAGCAGGAAAAGAAAAAGCATCCAGATAAATTTCGTGAAAATATACAAGCTATTCAGCTAGATGATCTTGCGACGATAATTTATACATCTGGAACTACTGGTGTGCCGAAAGGTGTTCCACTAACGCACAAAAACGTACTTATTGCGGCATTATCATTTTTTGAATATGTTCCTTTAGGTGAGCAGCATGTACAGCTTACTTTTTTACCTCTTGCACATGTATTTGAGCGAATCTGTGGTCAGATTTATGGTATAGATCAAGGTGTTATTTTCACTTACTGTGAACAACCAGAGCAGATTCCTTATTTACTTAAGAATGCTGATATCACAATGATGCTTGTTGTTCCGCGAATACTTGAAAAAATTTACGCTAAAGTCATGAACGAAATAGCTAAGCAGCCAGAGATGATGCGAAAGACTATCAGGACTGCTATTGATTTTGGAGTTGAGTTCCAGAAAAAGAAGGTAAATAAAAAGCCAGTCACATTTTTAGAAAATTTGGCTTACAGTGTCGCTAAATCCACTATTCTAAATAAAATTAAACAAAATATAGCTCCCAAATTAAGTATTTTTGTTACAGGTGGAGCGCCTCTTAGTTCTGAGATATCTTTTTTCTTTGAAGCACTTGGTATTACTGTTTTAGAAGGCTATGGCTTGACTGAAACTACTGCACCGCTCACCGTTAATCCTTTATTAGCAAATAAACCAGGGACTGTCGGGATTCCCTTTGGGCATTTTAAGGTTAAGATCGCTGATGATGGTGAAATAATCTGCCAAGGGGCAGCTCTGTTTCAAGGTTACTATAAGGATGAACAAGCCACCCATGAAGCGATAATCGATGGATGGTTTCATACTGGAGATCTTGGTGAATTTGATCAAGATGGATATTTAAAGATAGTCGGTAGGAAAAAAGATTTATTGATTACTGCTGGGGGTAAAAATATTGCCCCATCCCATATTGAGCATAAGCTGATGCAGAGTGATTTTATAAATCAGATAGTGGTAGTAGGTGACAGGGAAAGATATTTAGCTGCTCTTATAGTTCCAGATAGGGACATGGTTTTTAAATGGGCTAAGGAGAATAATATTACTATCGATTTTACGAAGCCGCTTCAAGATTCTAATGAATTGATTCAGCAATTAGAGAAGGAAATTTATAAGTTTGGTGCTGAGCTTGCTAGCTATGAATCTGTGAAAAAATTTGCTTTATTGGATCATGAATTAACTATAGATAGTGGGGAGCTTACGCCTACTCTTAAAGTTAAGCGTAAATTCGTGATGGAAAAATATGCAGATGAAATAAGAGAATTATTTTTATAACAGTTTATTATAAAGGCTTTAATTGAGTAACCCTTTTCATAAGCCATATTTATAAATTTTAAAAATATTATCTGAATTTAATTCATTCATATCCATGCGTACTAAGCGGGCTTGATAAGGTCTACATTGAGCCGTGCAGCGTAGCATGCTTAAGGTGACGGGGCTTCCTGGTAAGCCATCTATAAGGCTAAAGACATGGTCTGCATCATAAGGCATGACATTAATACCATCTACTGCGATAATCTGATCCCCGACTTGTATTCCCGCCCGCTCTGCGGGCGTGTTTGGGTAAACGCTGATGACGACACTGTTTTTATTTTTTTGATGTAAGTATTTTACACCTAGAATTCCACGGTTCGATTTTTCATAAGTAGCTGTTTCGGAGTCTGCATAAAGTCTGTAAGATTCTGCTTGGACTGCTGTGAATATCAGAATACTAAAGGTTAAAGCCGACAGTAGATTCAAGGCAAAAGGGAGCCTAGTCCAAGGTATTATGAATTTAAAATTATCACTTGGCATCTGATAATATTTTTATACCTCGAAATGGTCTTTAATTTTTATCTTCTATAAATTCATCATTAAAATCTAAATCTTCAAATTTAAGACCTAATAAAGAGTCTTCCATTTCTTTAATTTCATCAATAAATTCCACCAAGGAAGTGAAGTTTTTAAATATTGAAGCATAGCGAATATAAGCAAGAGCATCAGCCTCCTTAAGCCTTTTCATAACTAGTGAGCCTAGCTCCTGTGAGCTAATTTCACGGTGATATTTTTTGTAAATTTCAGATTCTACGTCATCTACTATTCTGTCGATGGTGAGGGTGCTGAGTTGTGTCTTACTACAGGCTCTTACTATACTTTTAAGTAATTTCTCTCTAGAAAACACTTCTTTATTTAGATTACTTTTAATGACGATTATCGGAAGCTGTTCTAAGCGTTCATAACTCGTGAATCTTTTAGCACATTCTACACATTCACGGCGGCGGCGAATCGCCGCCCCATCATCAATGGCACGGCTTTCAAGAACCCTTGTATTATCAGAACTACAAAAAGGGCAGCGCATACTTTTAACTAAGACGTATATATCGGTTAATTTGTTCCCTGGCGCCAGATTTTTTCTTTATCTTCAACGAGCTGCTCTACCTGTTTTTTTAAATCGTATATCTGTTTTTGGTAACGCATCGTAATATCGCGTTCCTGTTTTTTTAGTAAAAAATCTATATCTACTGGCGCTTTAGAGATGGTATCAGAAGAAGTATTTTCTAACTGTAGTTTCAGTTCACCTACATAGTTTTCTTGTTCAGCATTCTTGTATTCTAGCTCTTCTATAGTTCTTTGCAGAGCTTCAAATTCTACATAAGCTTGGTCAATAACGGTATTTTTCTCTTGTAGCTGGGTTTCTAATTTTTCAGCTTGTTTTTCTAAGGTTTTAATCCTTTCGTGTAGTATAGAAATACTTGAACTTTCAGATTTTTGTTCCCTAAGCTCATGCTCTAACCTGCTAATTTTTTCTTTAGCTAATTTATCTTTTTCAGAAAATTCGCTTAAAAGCTGAAAGTAATCTTTAGTGATGCTCCTAAGCTGCTCTCTTGGAGAGAGTTCTTTAAACGGAGCTAAACTAGGTATATGTTCTGCGAATTGCTCTGCGAAGGAGCTTATGTGGTGAATATCATCAAAAGATAGACCACTAGATACTAATTCATTAACCTTTACAACTAGTCTTACAATTGATTTATGATAAGAGCCATCTACTGGAATTTGTAAGCCCAGAAAATCTTCATAATGAATTAGAGTAGGCTCATCTATGCCAAGTTCACTACATATTTCTTTTCTGGATATATAATCGCCCATCTATTTCTCGCTGTTTAACGCTGATATTCATCAACATAATCTGGAGCAGCCTTCGGAAGTTCCTTATTTATTGTACTTGGTTGTTGATTCATCTGCTCGGTCTCTTCATCAGAAATTTCCGGATTTTTAATTTCTTGTTTGGGTTTTTTGTCTTTTTTTACTTTTTTTTCTCTTACCGTTTTTTCCTTCTCTTTATTATTCCCGAAAAAGAAAAAACGTTTTTTCGTGGATTTTTTAGCTTTTTCTTTTAGCTCATCTTTCATTTTTAATACTTGGAGGTCAGAGGCTAGTGAGTCGATTTGTACTCTTAAGCGTTGATTTTCGGCCATTAAAGAGTTGGAAATTTTGCCTAATTCATCTAATTTCGCATCTCTTTTTTTAACTTCATCTTTGGTCATCTTCATCTCACCTTGAAAAAGTTCCATAACTTCAAGTAAATTTGCTAAGTCAGTTCTGTCTTTATCGAATTCTTTACCGAAGTTGATAAATAATTTATCTATGATAGAAGCTGCTTCGTAGCGACTAAGATTAGCAGTGCCTGCAAATTTATTTCCTGGATAGCCATTCATTATTTGATAATCTTGAGTAACTTTCTTTACGGAAGCTTCTGCCCAGTGAGCTTTTGGTATATCTGCAAATTCAGCCCAGCATGGTCCTTGGATAAATATCGAAATAGAAAACGTAAATAAAGTAAGTGAAAATTTCCCGAGCATAGCTATTAGTTTATAATATCCTTGCAGCTTAGAGTTCTGCACAAGAATAAAATTTTCAAAAATATAATGCTAAGAATAGGTCACGGTTTTGATGTTCACGCTCTGCTCGATAAAAATCTTTTCATCGAGAAGTATCCTGAGCGCAAAGAGCATAAATTTATTATGGGTGGAATAGAAATTCCTTGTGAAAAAGTTTTACTAGGTCATTCCGACGCAGATGTATTAACGCATGCTGTTTGTGATGCGTTACTTGGAGCTGCGGGTTTGAAAGACATTGGTAATCAGTTCCCAGATCATGATTCTAGTTATCTCGGGATTGACAGTCAGAAGCTTTTAGAGAAAGTTCTTGAATTGATTTCTAGAAATTTTTTCATTGCTAATATTGATTCGACTATTTTAGCTGAGAGGCCTAAGTTTGCACCTTATATCGAGGCTATGCGAATTAAACTAGCGGAGACTCTTTCAATAAATATAAATCAAATTAATATTAAAGCTACTACTACAGAGAAGCTAGGCTTTACTGGTAGGGAAGAAGGCATAGCCGCAGAAGCAGTATGTTTACTTTTCGTTCGAAATGAATCGAAGTAATTTAGTTTTGAAAAGTTCTATGTAGCTGCCCCAAATCAAGATAAGGTGCTTGAGTTTAAAATCAATTAAATCTACTTCATAGCCTAGTGCTGTTAAGTCCTTGTGGAGAAAGTGGTTTAATATTATTTGATCATCCTTGCTCAATTCGTTTTTATAAGCACCAATCCTACTGGGGTCTATGTTTGAATTGGCTTTATGTTTCCATTGTTTTTCCCAATCTGCAAAGACTTTTTGCTTATTATCGTGTTCTAGCATGGACTCACTGAAAGGTATATCTATAAATTTACAAATATTCTTAAGTGTTTCAGTGGGATTTTTTAAAAGTTCCTCAAATTCAATGCTAATCATGTTTTCACTTAAAGTTCCGCTTAACTCATTTTCTAATTTTTTTCCGAGCCTAGCGTATTTTCTCCAAAAGCGAGCATTGTTAATTAAACCTGCTGGTCTCCAAGGCATTTTAAGTAATGAATTAACGACATCTCTACCATCACGCTTAACGTGAATAAATTTAGCGTTTGGAAAAAGTCTATGGATTTCATGAACATTGAGTAGATGCTGTGGAGTTTTTTCACAGAATATATTTTTCTTAGGCATTTTTTCTTTACTTGCTTGCATTAAAGCTGTAAACAAAAATTGCTTGAAAATTTCAGAATCAATTATCTCTCTGTTAGTATCATCTTGATCTAATAGATTTTTACATAGTTGAGTTACTCTAAAACTCTCTATATTAGTTAATTGTAGAAAGTCTTTAATGCGGTAATGTTGATAGAAGTCGTCCAGTAAAGGGTGAAGCTGTTCATCACTAATATCTTTTATTAATTTAAGGAAAGAATTACCATGAGATTTAAATCCCCAGTTAATATTAAAAAAATGTGTTTCACTAGAGCCGAAAATGTCAGGATGATTATTTAATAATTCAGCTAACTTGGTTGTACCAGAGCGAGGACAGCCCATTATAAATATTAATTTTTCAAATGATTCATTCATTAAAATTTAAGACCCAAAGTTTCGCTGAGAATTTTCATAAACTTGAATTGCATTTCTAATTTCAGTTATATCAAAAAAGTCCTTATTATAAATCTTACTACTTAAATAAAATTCAGCATAGTTTGCATCAATAATGAAATTATTGGCAAGGCTGTTTTGACTTGCGCCTGCAAGAATGATTAGATCAAAATGCTCAGCATTGGGATTTCTTGCGAAAATTTTGGAAACTTCTTCTTCAGTAAATTCTAAAGCATTATTCTCTGTTGATAATTTTTTCGCGAGGATGGCAGTTCTCACTCTTTCTAAGCTAGTTTCTCTTGCGGTATTACTAGGGAAAATAGAAACTTGTACGGAATCATTTTTGCTTAAGGTGAAATTAGTTGGAGCTGTTTTTAAGAAAAGGCTTAATTGAGAGCAATTGTACTCCTCTAAGAGTTGTTGAATTAGCCTTATATTACTATTGCTAATGAATTCTGCGGCTATTGCCATATGGCTAAGATTGTTCATTAATACCTGTTTCAGATAGTCTATTAATTAAGAATGCTAGTATAGGTGGGGTTACTAAAGTCGTTGTAATCACTACTATAACGGCTATTGCGTATAACCTATCATCGACTACGCCGATAGATTTACCGACTGAAGCGAAGATTAACCCAACTTCTCCTCTTGGAATCATTCCGACACCGATTAAAATTCTACTAAATTTTTCTTTCGAGGAGAAAGCCCAGCCACAAGCTAATTTTGAAAAAATAGCTACTAAGCATAGTGCGATAGACGAGTAGATAACTGTAGGGTCTTGTAATAGGGAGATGTCAACATGCAACCCAGTTACCACGAAAAATATTGGAACTAGAAACACTGAGATGGGTTGTATATATTCTTCTAGCGTTTTATCTGAATTGAAATTCTTAAAATGCACATCATCAAGGATTAGGCCCATACAGAACGCTCCGACTATTGTCGCAAGTCCAAATTGATTAGCTAAATATGCACCCATGAAGCAGATTACTAGAGCTAAAGACAGCATCATTCCTGGGACATTCCACTTATTTGCTATAAGTGTGATAGTTTTTTTTGCTAGAAATAAGCCTGCTAGTACCGATAGGAGTATGAAGATTACTGCTTTTAGGCTGATGCTACCAATCGAAGTGAAATCCACAACACCAGTAGCAGCTATGCCAGAGACGACTGCAAGTATTATTAATCCTAAAATATCATCGATGACAGCTGCTCCTAAGACTATTTTGGCTTCTTTGGTGCCAAGAAAATTAAGATCTTTAAAGACCCTCGCCGTTATCCCAACTGAGGTCGCTGTTAGCATAGCTCCGATAAATATCTTACTTATATTGGGTAAATCTTGAATAATCATTCCAGAGACGTAGTAGCCGAGAATAAATGGCAGGATGACGCCGATACTTGCGACAAGTAGGGATTTCGTACCTACTGTTATCATCTCTGAAAGCTGAGATTCTAGCCCGACTTCGAAAAGAAGAATTATCACGCCTAATGATGAAAATATTTCAAGAATTGAATTGTCTTTTAAAAAATCAAAGCCATTGAAACCCAATAAAGAGAAGCTGGCTAAGGTTATTCCAGCTAGTAATTCGCCTAGTACTAAAGGTTGCCTAAGACCATTAGCGAAGACAGCTCCGATTTTACCAGCGAATATGACTATGGATAAGCCCAAAAGGACGTTAACGATAGGGTCTAGGTGCATAACTTAAGCCTAAATGTTAGCGGATTGATTGATTAATTACAAATTTTTAATTAATTACTTATATTTAATTGGGCTAGTTTTGATAATATTTAAACTGATTCAATCGACTTTGGATTTATTGATTTTTTTATATAACAATTGAAAGAGAGGACTTGACTAAATGGCTAGAGAACAATTTAAAAGAACAAAACCTAACGTTAACGTAGGTACTATTGGTCACGTAGACCACGGTAAAACTACACTTACTGCGGCTATCTGTATGACCCTTGCGACGCAAGGTAGAGCGACATCGAAGAAATATGATGAGATCGATGCAGCTCCAGAAGAGAAGGCGCGTGGTATTACTATTAACACTGCTCACGTAGAGTATGAGAGTGAAACTAGGCATTACGCTCACGTAGATTGCCCTGGTCACGCGGACTATGTTAAAAACATGATTACTGGTGCGGCTCAGATGGATGGCGGTATACTTGTTGTATCGGCAGCTGATGGTCCTATGCCTCAGACTAGAGAGCATATCCTTCTTGCTAAGCAAGTAGGTGTTGGATTCTTGGTCGTATTCTTAAATAAGTGCGACATGGTTGATGATGAAGAATTACTTGAGCTTGTAGAGATGGAGACGAGAGAGCTTCTTTCTAAGTATGAGTTTGATGGAGATAATATTACATTTATCAGAGGATCTGCACTTAAGGCTGTTGAGGCTGTTATGGCTAATCCAGCACTTAAGCCGGGTGATGATAAGTGGGCAGATAAGATTTTTGATTTGATCGATGCTGTAGATAAAGATGTTCCGACTCCAGTTCGTGATATTGATAAAGCTTTCTTAATGGCTGTTGAGGATGTTTTCACTATCACTGGTAGAGGTACTGTTGCTACAGGTAGAGTTGAGAGAGGAGCTTGTAAAGTTGGTGATAACGTAGAAGTTGTTGGTATCACTGATACTAGAGCTACTGTAATCACTGGTTGTGAGATGTTTAGAAAAACTCTTACTGAAGTCCAAGCTGGTGATAACGCTGGTGTACTTCTTAGAGGTATCGATAAAGATGATATCCAGAGAGGTCAGGTTATCGTTAAGCCGGGATCTATTAAGCCACACACTAAGTTCGTAGGTAGCGTTTACGTTTTAACTAAAGATGAAGGTGGAAGACACACTCCATTCTTTAAAGGTTACAGACCACAGTTCTATATCAGAACTACAGACGTGACTGGTAACGTAATTCTTCCAGACGGCGTAGAGATGGTTATGCCCGGAGATAACATTGAGATGACTGTTGAACTTATTCAGCCAGTAGCGATCGAAGAAGGAATGAGATTCGCTATTAGAGAAGGCGGAAAGACAGTTGGAGCAGGCGTTGTTTCTTCTATCATTGAATAGTTACTAAAATAGAATAATTTCTGATATAATAAAGCGATAAATACAGTTATGGTTAGCACACAAAAAGAATCGAAACAGTCTAAAAAAAGACAAAATCGTATAAGAATTAAACTAAGAAGCTATGACCCAACAAGTCTAGATGCTTCTGCTAGCCAGATTATTGATGCAGCTAATAGGACTGGAGCTATAGTCTCTGGTCCTGTTCGCATGCCTTCAAAAATCCGCAGGTATTGTGTTTTGAGATCACCTCACGTCAATAAAAAATCTAGAGAACATTTTCAAATAAAAACACACTCTTGTTTGATTGATCTGTATGAGCCAACTCAAGAGACGACGACATCATTGAAAGATCTGGATCTTCCAGCTGGTGTCGATATCGCTGTAAAAGTTTAATTCTTAAAACCACAAGCTAAAACTAAATAAAAGAAGGTGCTAACATGAAATCTCTAATAATTTCTGAGCATCATAACATTGCCGCTATTACTGAGGACGGCAAGGCTCAGGACTTCTTTGTTTCGCGTAACGAATTTAGCGTAGGTGATATTTATACAGTTCATGTAGAAAATATAATGCCTTCGATTAATGCGGTTTTCGTAAAACTTGAAGAAGGAAGGATGGGTTTCCTTCACGCTAATGACATACCAGGAAATGGTACTCTCTATGAAAGACTCGCTCCAGGTCAAAAATTACTGGTGCAAATTGAAAAAGAACCTACAGGCAAAAAAGGTCCAAGAGTTAATCTGACGATTAGTATCCCTGGAAGATATTTTGTTTTAACTACTGAAAATACTAGTATTTCAACTAGTAAAAAGATTAGTGAACACGAAGAGCGAGATCGTCTAAAAGCGATAGCTAACCTTATGAAGCCAGAGGAATTTGGTTTAGTAATTAGGACAGAAGCATCTGGTCGTACTAAAGAAGAACTGGAAGAAGATTTTGTTAATCTTTGGAATATCTGGAAAAATATTGTAGATAAGCATGAACAAAGAACTTCTCCTGGTGTTGTTAATAAAGATAAGGATTTTCTCTATTCCGTTCTGAGAGATAATTTCAATAGTACTATTGATGAAATTATAGTTTCTTCTTTACAGTCTAAATATAGGTGTGAAGAGTTTCTTAAAGCTTGGACTGGAAGGGAGGTTTCCGTAAGATACATAGAAACTGATCAAATTTTACAGAAAACAGAAGTCGAAAAAGAGTTACGTAGCTGCCTATCTAAGCGCGTGGATCTCCCTAGTGGTGGTTATATTATTATCCAGACGATGGAAGCCCTTACTGCGATAGATATTAACTCTGGTAAATTTACAGCTAGTAATAGTTTGCGTGAAACTGTTCGTAGGACTAATATGGAAGCAGCTATTGAGATAGCAAGGCATATTAAGTTACGTAATATTGGTGGAATGATAATCATCGATTTTATTGATATGGCTGAAAGAGAAGATCGTATCAGGGTTATGGAGACTTTAGAGTCTGTTCTTAGACCAGATAAGGCGAAGCCACAGGTAGGACCTTTATCTGAGTTGTGTTTAGTTGAGATAACTCGTAAACGTTCAGGGCAAGCTCTTAGTGAGGTTTTTGGTGAGGAATGCTCTCACTGTGGTGGTACTGGAATAGTATTTAAGTTATCTGGTCAGAGAGCGTCTCATAATCATCAACTCAATAATCAAAATCGCAATGATAAATTTAATCGTGACCGTAATGACCGTGGTGAACGTAATAGTTTAAGTTCAGACAGGAATGATAAATTTAATAGAGGTGGTTCTTCTTTAGGTACGCAGAATACTCTGCCAAAGCCAGGTTTTCAAAAGAATCTAAATAAGCCTTTGTTAAATTCTAATAATCCTTCTACTTTGAATTTAAATAAACCACCTTTATTAGCGAATAATAATGCAGCAACTGTTTCTCCTGTTAGTACGCCGAATAATTCTTCGAATAATAAGAATCCGAGAAAAAATAATCATCGTAGAGATAGGGATAGAGATGAGCGTAAGCCGTTTGGTGAGAAAGTTAACTCAAATCCTTTACCAGTTAAAGACAAAGAGTTTATTTTCAAGAAACCAGAAAATCTTAGTCCAGAGGCAGAAATTAAAGCTGATTTAGATAATATTTTAAGTGCTCAAATGTCTATTCCTAGTCATAAAGAGGAAGCTTTAGAAAAAGTTTTCAGTCAAATAGAACCTAAAGATGCAGTCTATCCTAGGTTAGATGCAGAAGATAAACAGTTCGTTGATGATTTGACTAGCCAGAAAACTTTTTCACATTTTCAGCTAGGTGATGAGACTGTATAAGAAGACTGTTGCTAGAGTCGCATAGCAGGAGTTTATAGAAGCTAGGATACTGAAGAGACTTGTTCCCAGATCAAAATATAGATAATAATATAAAGCTAGGGCTAGAAAATACTAGAGAAGCCCTAGCTTTTCTTTTTAATCCTCAGGATTCTTTTTTTGCTATTCATATCGCTGGCACGAATGGAAAAGGCTCTGTATGCAGGTTTCTAGAACTTCTTTATCTTAAATTTACTAAACTGAAAATTGCTAAATATACCAGCCCGCATTTAATTAGTCCTTGTGAGCGTTTTCATATTAATGGTGAAATGATTTCAGAGACAAGGTTTAATGATTTATGGTTTAAATTATTTCAAAGCATAGATTCAGTTTTAGTGAGAGAAAATGTAGTAGATAAGCTTAGCGGCTTTGAGAAGATGACTATACTTGCCTTTCAGTATTTTAAAGAGGAGAATGTTGATGTGGCTATTCTAGAAGTCGGTCTAGGTGGTAGGCTCGATGCGACTAATGTTATCTCTCCATCTAAAACCCTTGCGACTGCGATAACGAGTATAGGTATGGATCATATGAATATCTTGGGGAATACCTTAGAAGAGATTCGTGCTGAGAAGGAAGGTATTATAAAGCCATCTGTGCCACATTTTGAGCTAGATGAAGATGAGAGAAATCCAGAGCTCTTTCCTAATGATCCTTTTGGTGATAATTTAAATCTTGCACTTAGGATTTATGAGAGTGTTAATGACTTTAAAGTCGAAACTAAATTTAGATATGAATTTAGTGCTGATTTTAAAAAGAATTATCCTGGGCGTTTTGAGTTCGATCAAGAAAAAAATATTCTTATGGATGCCGCTCATAATGCGCCAGCCTCGCAGCAATTAAATAAATATATAAAATTATTAGTTGCCAATAATTTTTTTACTAGAAAAATATTTCTTTTAGCTTACCTGCAAGATAAAATTTATCAAGATTGCCTGCGGGAGCTGCTCTCGGAGATTTATAATCCAGAAAAAGATATTATTATTTTCACTAAAGTTAAGAATGAGAGGACTCAAAAAGCAGAACTTTTAAAAACTTTTATAGAAGAGAATTATGCTTTGACTGGTTTTTCACAAAACTTACATGCTTTTAATGAATCAGAAACTGCACTCAAGAAAGTTAAGGAACTTAAGGCTGATAAGGATTTACTGATAGTTAGTGGGTCTATTTATTTACTTGGTGAAGTTCGTAAGAATCTAACCTTATAGTTAGCTTTAACAGCACTCTAGAATAGAGACGCCTACACAACGAAGACGACGATGACGCAGAAATTATAGTCGTGCAGGGGTCTCTAAGCCCAAAAGCTCTTTATAAAACCTATAGTCGCAGCGACTAAAATTAGCCATGCTGAATTAACTTTAAAACGCCATAAAATTCCTAGGCTTACCACGAAGATGCTGATAGCGAGTGTGTTTGTGAGCATGGCACTCGCTAAATTAAAACACACCACTATCATTAAAGCTAGGGAAGCTACATTTACGCCATCTAGAAAAAAACTTAGAGATTTTGACTGACGCATCTGGCTTAGAAAGGGGGAGGTAATCGCTACATAAATAAAAGCTGGTAGAAAGACACCTAGGCTTGCGATTAAAGCACCAGGAACGCCAGCTAGTAAATAGCCGATAAAGGTCGCAGCGGTAAAAACTGGTCCGGGCGTAAACTGACCGATGGCGATAGCATCGATTAACTGCGCTTGGCTAATCCACTGATAATTTATTACTAAATCATTATAGAGAAAGGCGTAGAGTACGTAACCGCTGCCGAAGATAATCGCACTGATTTTAAAAAAGAATAGAAATATAGCGGGAAGATCACAGCTTACAGTGCAGTAACTGGCTTGAATAACTGGATCTAGCAGAAAGGAGCTTGGAGCGAAAGAGTTAAATTTGTCTCGGCTGAAAATTTTGGCTATTAGTTTTTTTAACTTTATTAAAAAGTCGCTTAGTGTTTTTTTAATAAAAGTAGCTTGCAGAAATTGGAGTTCGGCTACACGCCCAAGATTGATAAACATTACTAAAACCCCAATTACTAAAATAACTGCAATTTCAGTAATTTTAAAAACACTAGCAAGGCAGGCTAGAAGCAGCATTAATAAAAGTAGTTTGTTTTTAACAGCTGTTTTACTGAAACGGTATATCGCAAGTGAAATCACTGCCATAATGACGGGTTTTATCCAGAATAGAATATTTTCTGTTGCAGGCAGCATGCCGTATTTGACATAAGCCATCGCAACACTAGTCACGATCATGATAGTAGGGGTAATAAAAGAAAGCCCAGCCGCGAAAAAGCCTTGCCAGCTAGCTAGGCTATAACCTATATGCAGTGCTGTTTCCGTAGAGTTAGGTCCAGGGATGAGGTTTGCGGCACTTATTATATCTAAAAATTCTTCATGGCTAATCCACTTATGCTTTTTAACCACTTCTTCTTCCATCATAGCTAGGTGAGCGGCGTGACCACCAAAGGCGGTGAAGCTGATTTTTAAGAAGACTAAAATGATAGAGCTTAGAGAAACGTTTCTGGTGGACATTTATATCTCAACCCTAGTAATAATGCCATGTAATTTATTAGAAGGCAGAGAGTAGAATTGGACAAAAGAAGGAGTAATCTTTTTTATAAAAGCAAATACTTTCCAGATAGGATTATCCGTAAAAATATCTTCTAGACCATAAAAAATAACATTCTCTTCTATGCCAGCTTCCCTGAGAATGGTTTCCATATCTATAACTTCCATGTAGCCGATTTGAATTTCTAAGACTTGAAGACCTTCTGTTATGGTCTCAGTTAATTGCGCTTTCACCCCGAAAGCTTCATCTAGAATGGTCGCTGAAACCAAAATATTATTCTGATAAATAATTTTATTACAGAACATAGTATTAGTAATATAAGGAGGGATATTTTTAGAATCACGAATTAGATATAAAGCAGTCCCTCTGATTCTATAAAATTCGTTATAGGAAGGAATATATTCTTCTAAGAATTTTTCTACTGGAATGGGTTTAAGGGCCTGGTAAAGTCTTTTTTGACCATTCGTGTAAATAAGAATAATCGCAAGGGGGAGAGAGGCGATTATTAGTGACCAGTAGCCTCCATGAGGGATTTTAAACATATTAGAGATAAGAAATACGATATCAATTAAAGTAATGAAGCCCGCTATGCACATTCTGCTGATATTTTTTCTAAGAAAAAATATCCAAGTCATCATTATCCCAGTGATAGTCATAGTTCCAGTAACAGCGAGGCCATAAGCGGAGGCTAAATTACTAGATTCTTTAAACACAAACATCGCTGTAAGAACGAAGATTAGTAAGAACCAATTCACTGTTCCAATATATATCTGCGTCCTAAACTCAGTTGAGGTGTAATGTACCCTGAACATGGGCATGATTTTGGTAGTTATCCCCTGATAGACGACTGAAAACATGCCGCTGATCATCGCCTGAGAGGCAATTATAGAAGCCATAACACTTAGTGCGAGAAAGGGAATATATAGAATATGGGCTTCGCTATTTATCATCTCGAATAAAATATTTTTAGTATCTGGGTTTAACGCTAAAAAAGCACCCTGCCCGAGATAGTTTATAAACAGTGCGAAAAAAACTAATGACCAAGCTTTAATGATAGGCCAGCGTCCAAGATGCCCCATATCTGCATATAAGGCTTCTCCACCAGTAGCGCATAGAATAACTTCTGATAAGATGATAAATCCTGCAAAGCCGTTAGTGATAAGGAATTTGGCTGCGTAATATGGATTAATTGCTTTTATGATTTCAGGGAAGCTGAATATGGAGACGATACCAGATATAGTAAGTGCAATAAACCAGAGAGCCATAATCGGACCGAAAAAACTAGTAACTTTTTCTGTGCCTTTATTTTGGATGTAGAAAAGACCTATCGCAATTAAGCTTGCTATTAAAATAAGGCTAGATTGACTAATATTAGTAAGACTCGGAATTAGCCTAATACCTTCTACTGCGGAGAGAATACTTATGGCTGGGGTAATGACTCCATCACCGATTAGTAAAGAAACTCCTATAAAAGTTAATACCGCAATAACAGTAACTCTTCTACCAGATTTTAAAAATGGTACTAATATTTCTCGAAGAACTATAGTTCCACCTTCGCCTCCTTTACCAAGGCTCATAGCGAGCCAAGCATATTCGATAGTTACTAGTATGGTCATAGTCCAGAATACCAATGAAACTACTCCCATAATATTTTCTAAAGTTGGCTGAAGTGTCAGAAATATTACAGTTAAGGTATATATTGGGCTGGTACCGATATCACCAAAAACTAATCCTAGGGATTTTATGATTTTACTTAGATCGTTTTTTGCGTGCATTCAGGTTAATCAGAAAATTTAATTTTATAAATACTAAATCGATTTTAGTCAAACAACATTATACAATGTGCTTAATTAGAGCAGTTTGTAATCTTCAGAATCTTAGTTTTAAGCTCTTCGCCATTAGGTCTAAGAAGGTATAGGCGATTTTTCTCGTCATTGAGCCTTACTTGAATAGGCTTTCCTATAACCCAGTTGGTATCTGTTTCATTACCCCATATCGGTGTAAAAGAAGTCTGATATTCTAAATCACCTATTTTAATTTCAAAGTAATAAGTGTTTTTAATAGAGGTTACTGGCGTTAAACTTTCATAGTGATAAGTATTTATCTTGGTCTTATTTTTATTATTCTTGCTCACGTCAGTATTGCTTGAACCATTATTTACGTAGCTAGTCTGCACTTGCTTATCTATATCGATGTCAAGTAGTAAGCCATTTAAATAAACAGGAGGGAGATCTTTAGCTAAACTCGCTGATATATTTATCAGCAGAAAAAGAATTATGTATAAGCTCCTATATGTCATTATGATAAATATTGTAAATTATTTATGAAAATTCGTGCAGCTGTGGCTTGGGAACCTAATAAACCTCTATCAATAGAAGAGGTAGATTTAGAGACACCTAGAAGAGGCGAGGTTTTAGTAAAACTTAAAGCGACCGGAGTTTGCCATACTGATGCTTATACGCTTTCTGGTGCTGATCCTGAAGGTATTTTCCCTGTTATTTTAGGACATGAGGGAGCTGGTATCGTTACTGAGCTGGGTGAAGGGGTTACTACTCTAGAAGTTGGTGATCATGTGATTCCTCTTTATACACCAGAGTGCGGTGAATGTAAATTTTGTCAGTCTGGTAAAACTAATCTCTGCCAAAGAATCAGGGCGACTCAAGGTAAGGGGTTAATGCCAGACGGCACTTCACGTTTTTCTAAAGATGGTAAAACGATTTATCACTATATGGGTACTTCGACATTTGCTGAATATACAGTAGTGCCAGAAATAGCTTTGGCGAAGATAAATCCTAAAGCGCCTTTAGAAAAAGTATGTTTGCTTGGTTGTGGGGTGACTACTGGTATTGGAGCGGTTTTAAAGACGGCGAAGGTGGAAGCTGGTTCAAATATAGCGGTTTTTGGTTTAGGTGGTATCGGACTGTCTGTAATTCAAGGTGCTAAAATGGCTCAGGCTGGAAAGATTATCGCTATTGACATTAATCCAGATAAATTTTCTTTAGCTAAGAAATTCGGTGCTACTCACTGTCTGAATCCTAATGTCTTCCATTGTGAAGACGAGGAAAACGCAGAAGTTGGACTTGAGCAGCGGTCTCTAGGAAAAAATATAGTAGATAGAATTATAGAGCTTACAGATGGTGGTGTGGATTATTCTTTCGAATGTGTTGGAAATGTAAAGCTTATGCGTCAGGCTTTAGAATGTTGTCATAAAGGTTGGGGTGAGTCGATCATAATAGGTGTCGCAGCGGGCGGAGAAGAGATCTCCACTAGACCATTTCAGTTAGTGACGGGCAGAGTGTGGCGCGGATCTGCCTTCGGTGGAGTTAAGGGACGAACAGAATTACCGAGCTTTGTAGATAAATATATGTCAAATGAAATTAATCTTGATGACATGATCAGTTATACTATGCCATTTGAAGATATTAATAAGGCTTTTGAGTTAATGAAGGCTGGGAAGAGTATTCGGTCAGTGGTGATTTATTAAACCCACTAACTATAAGCTCTTCTCCCATAAGGCAAGAATCTTTATTTGGATTATTCATGCCATACTGTAATTGCCAAGCGTATTGCTTAGCAAAGCTAAATAATTCACGCACGAATTTGGAATTATCGTAACTAATAAACCAATTCATTTTACAAGCCTTTATTTCTTCACTAAAACGCTGATGATCAAAGCTAGAGTGTAAATTTCCTTTCTTGCCATAGAGCCGAGAGTGAGTGGCTGAGTAATATGGCGGGTCTAAATAAATTAAAATTTGGCACTGCTCGCCAACTTCAATTTCTGCGTTTTCGTCGTCCTCATGATCCTCATGTACATGCAGCAATTCACTGTAATCTAAATTAGTGATTTTTACATTTTTATCAAGAATTTTACTTAAAGCTGCGACTCTATCTATAGATGAATCAGTGAAGCGTCCTTGGAAGGCTCTTTCTGAAAAGCCGCCACTTTCAGTAGTGCCAGAAAAGGTTATGCGATTTAAGACGAAAAACCTTGCTCCACGTTCTATAAGGCTAAGCTCGCCTAGATTCATTGCTAGAAGCTTCTGGTAGAGAGCTTTTCCGTTTTTCTCTTTTTTGAACTTTTTAATAAGTTTGAGCATCTCAGCTAAGTTTTCTTGAGCAGCTTTCCAAAAGCTGTATACGTCAGTGTTTAAATCATTGATCCAGAATTGTCTATCTGGAAAACACTGCTTTAGATATATAAATAAAGAACCGCCACCGACAAAGGGTTCACGATACTCTTTAAAATTTATATCGGTGAACTCAGATAATTTTTTTATTGCTTTAGACTTGCCGCCAGGATAGCGGAGCGGGGATTTAATCATGAATTAAAATCATACCTGAAAAAGCTCAAGCTTAGTTAAGGTAAAACTGCATCCCAACAAGTATAATTGAATTTTATGGAGGCAAAACCTAAAAAACTCCCATTAAGTTTACAGTCTTTCGAGCAGTTAGTTACGGAGGGTGCTATTTATGTGGATAAAACTAAGTAC
>Ga0208364_1000041_pt1 | contig 34433 bp, 31 predicted proteins | sample LakMenEpi08Jun12_FD_150680 | JGI IMG/M metagenome (GOLD analysis project Ga0208364, IMG submission 150680) | Freshwater microbial communities from Lake Mendota, WI - 08JUN2012 deep hole epilimnion (SPAdes) | ecosystem: Environmental > Aquatic > Freshwater > Lake > Epilimnion/Euphotic zone ...
CTATCCAAGCTGGATTTATTTATCCTTAGAGCACTTCAAGAAGTGACTCTTTGGAGATTCGCCTGAAAGGCTCATGGCACTGAGCTATCCAAGCTGGATTTATTTATCCTTAGAGCACTTCAAGAAGTGACTCTTTGGAGATTCGCCTGAAAGGCTCATGGCACTGAGCTATCCAAGCTGGATTTATTTATCCTTAGAGCACTTCAAGAAGAGACTCTTTGGAGATTCGCCTGAAAGGCTCATGGCACTGAGCTATCTAAGCTGGATCAACTGATTCTCTGTAAAGAACCCTGAAAATTTTAGCATAAAATTATTTTCTTATAATAATGATGATATGCAGTTTTATTTTCTGCATTTTTATTGTTTTGTGCTCATGGGACTTTTCACAAATATGAACGTTCAAGTCCGAGGAGGAAAGAATTAAAATATATCTTGATATTAGTATAATTAAATCAATAAAGAAAATTATCATGCTAGAAAATAGAGAAGGAAAAACAGTACCCAGCGTAAGCTTTAAAATTATAGAAGAGGGGAAGTGGAAGACTCTTAGCTCTGATGAGATTTTTAAAGATAAAACTGTTGTAGTATTCTCTCTCCCTGGGGCTTTTACGCCGACTTGCTCTTCCACGCATTTACCGAGATATAACGAACTTGCTCCAGTCTTTAAAGAAAATGGGATCGATGAAATAGTCTGTCTATCGGTGAATGATACCTTCGTTATGAATGAATGGGCTAAGGATCAAGAGTGTGAAAATATTACTTTAATTCCAGATGGCAATGGTGATTTTTCAGCAGGGATGGGGCTTTTAGTAGATAAGTCTGCAATTGGTTTTGGGAAACGTTCATGGCGTTATTCTATGCTGGTGAAAAATTCTATTATTGAAAAGATGTTTATAGAGCCAGAAAAAGAGGGTGATCCTTTTGAAGTGTCTGATGCTGACACGATGTTAAAGTATATTAACCCTTCGGTTAAGCTGCCAGGCTTCGCTACTATATTTAGTAAGGTCGGATGTCCTCATTGTGCTAGAGCGAAGAAATTACTAGAAGAGAAAGCTGTAATCTACGAAGAGATAGTTTTAACTAACAAGCTTACACGCCGCTCTATGACGAATGTTACTGGTGGAACGACTACGCCGCAGATTTATCTTAATGGTAAGTATATTGGTACAGCTGATGAGTTAGAGGCTTTTTATAAGGGGTAATAATTTTAGTGTCCCCAATATTAGAAATTAAAAATCTTAATAAAATTTATAAGTCTGGTTTTAAAGCACTTGATGATATTAATCTTGAAATTCAAGAGGGTGAAATTTTTGCGATTTTAGGACCAAATGGTGCCGGGAAGACTACTTTAATAAGTTCCATCTGTGGAATTGGTAATCCAAGCTCAGGGACTATCTCTGTGAGTGGTTTTGATTATGTCGAAAATTATAGAGAAGTTAGAAGAATGATTGGTTTAGTACCTCAAGAGTTAACTACAGATATGTTTGAAAAAGTAGTTGATACTGTTAACTTCTCTAGAGGCTTATTTGGCCTTCAGCCTAATAAACTATATATCGAAAAGATCCTAGAAGACCTATCCTTAAGCGATAAGAGAAATAATCAAATTAAATCCCTCTCTGGTGGCATGAAGCGCAGAGTGATGATAGCCAAGGCTCTTGCACATGAGCCTAAAATATTATTCCTAGATGAACCTACAGCAGGGGTAGATGTGAAATTACGAGAATCTATGTGGGACTCAGTCGCTCAGCTGCGTAAAAATGGGGTTACTATAATTTTAACTACTCATTATATTGAAGAAGCTGAAAAAATGGCTGATAGAATCGGCATCATCAATAAAGGGAAAATTATTTTAGTTGAAGAAACTAAGACCTTAATGAAGAAGCTCGGTAAAAAAGAGCTGATATTCAGCTTTGTAGAGAAAATTAATTCTATGCCAGAGTCTCTGGCAGCATTTAATCTTCGGCGAGATGGTGATGATTTTATTTATTCTTATGATGAGCAGTCCCGTAATGGATTGAATAGTTTGATAAAAGCCATTAATGATTTAGGTATTTCTTTTAAAGATATTGAAACGAAGCAGACTTCTTTAGAAGATATTTTTGTTCAATTAGTGGAGTAATAGATGAATTTTCAGGCGATTAAATCAATATATAACTTTGAAATGGCAAGAATGTGGCGTACTATAACCCAAAGCTTGGCTTCTCCCGTAATTTCGACTTGTCTTTATTTCATTGTATTTGGCTCTACGATTGGTTCTAAAATTAGTGAAGTTGATGGCGTTTCCTATGCTGCCTATATAGTACCTGGGCTCATAATGCTTTCAGTTCTAACGCAGAGTATTTCCAATGCTTCATTTGGAATCTATTTCCCAAGGTTTAGTGGAACTATATATGAAGTACTCTCTGCCCCGATTTCATACATAGAGATTTTATTTGGTTATGTCGGTGCAGCTGCCTCTAAGTCTTTTATTTTAGGAACCGTAATTTTTATTACAGCAAGGCTCTTTGTGGACTTTAATGTAGAGTATCCTCTTTTGATGATTTTATTTTTTATTCTTACTTGTATCACTTTCAGCTTGATTGGTTTTGTCATCGGTATTTTTGCTGAAAGCTTTGAACAATTACAAATATTTCCATCTTTGGTAATCACCCCTTTAACTTTTTTAGGCGGTAGTTTTTATTCAATAAACATGCTGCCAGAGTTTTGGCAGAAGGTTTCACTACTTAACCCTGTGATCTATCTTGTGAATGGCTTTAGATGGAGCTTCTATGGTAAATCTGATTTAAGCCCGAGTGTAAGTGGCATTATGATCTCAGTTTTTCTTATTATTAGTTTACTTGCGATTCGTTGGATATTTAAAACTGGTTATAGGCTTAAGGCTTAAGAAAACGCAGAAAATGGACAGAATGCAGAAAATGGAGTTGTGCAGTGGTCTCTCTTAGTCGAAGACTAGGGTTTTTCCGTCATGGACTATAATTTTATCTTCCGCGTGAGCTCGAATTGCTTTAGCTAGAACCTGCTTCTCTATGTCTCTACCTTTAGAAATGTAGTCCTCAACAGTATCGCGATGATCTATGTTTATAACACCCTGTTCTATAATAGGTCCCATATCTAAATCTTCAGTTGCATAATGCGCGGTAGCTCCGATAATTTTTACACCCTTGTCATAGGCTTGGTGATAGGGTTTAGCACCCTTGAAAGATGGTAAGAAGCCGTGGTGTACATTAATAATTCGATATGGATATGAGTTTATAAACTGTGGAGTAAGAATCTGCATGTAACGAGCAAGAGCGATAAAATCTATCTCAAGTTCTTGTAACCTCTTGATGACTTGGGCTTCTTGATTGAGTTTGCTGTCGTAGTTAGCATTGGTGCTATCACTAACTTTTTCTATTGGATAATATTCAAAAGGAATATTAAATGCGGTAGCGACATGCTTAAGATCTAAATGATTACTGATGATTACTGGTATCTCGACATTTATCTCGCCGTACTGTTTACGTAAAAGCAGGTCATAGAGGCAGTGATCGTATTTAGAAACCAGTATTGCCATTCTCTTCGTATGGTGTGAAAATTTAAAATTCATCGAAAACCTAGCTGCAATTGAGCTGAATGCGGAATCTAAATCTTCTATTTTTACATTGAATTTCGTCGCATCAACTAAAACTCGCATGAAGAAATGAGCGGTTAAGCCAGACGAATACTGCTGTGAGTCTATGATATTTCCATTATTCTCTGCGATGAAGCCGCTGACAGCATTTACTATGCCTTTCTGGTCGAAGCAGTCTATAAGTAGTGTAAATTTATTCATAAGAATTATGAGGCGCGTGAAAACGCAGGAATTGGAATTCAGTGACAGTGCTACTAAGCATTGTTAAGATGTCCTTGTATGGCAGTATCACAGACTTTACATATATGTTCAGAATTTACTTCTTCTATTTTAAAGTGCTTCCAACAGCGCTCACATTTTACTGAATTCTCAAAAGGCTTGGCTATAACTTTAATCTCATTGGCTTCCTTGAATATCAGCTCAGAGACTATAAAGCAGGCTTTAATATCTTCAAGAACGCTTTCATATTTATCAAGTTTAGCTTTAGGTAATTCGAGAATTAATTCCGCTTCAAGCGATTTACTAACTGTTTTACTCGCCTTAAGCTCCTCTAGTTCTTTATTAGCAAGCTCCCTGATAGAGAGGATCTCTTCCCATTTTTTACCTAACTCTGGATTGAGGTAAATATTATTTACCAAAGGCCAGTTACTGAGCTGTATAGATTTAGATGTAGTAAGCTTAGGCGAAAAGAAACCTCCATTTAAATCTGCTGAATTTAAATAATATTCTTTAATTTTTTCTGGCGTATGCTGATATACATCTTCTGCAAGATGCGGTAGTATCGGCACAAAGAAGCGATTTAAACTCGATAATATCTCAAGTATGACTGTCTGAGCAGCTCTGCGTGATGCAGATTTTTTACCATGTGTATAAAGTCTATCTTTGCAGATGTCGAAATAGAAGGCAGATAGATCTACTGAACAGAAATTCTGTATAAGCTGATAAAATTTCACGAATTCATAGCTATTAAAAGCTTCTGTGATCTTTAAACTTAATTCCTGTAATTTATGTAATATTAGTTTATCTAAATCATGTAATTCTGCGTAGGGAACTGAATCTTCTTCTGGGTTAAAGTCAAAGAGATTCCCAAGCATAAATCTACTGGTGTTTCTAAAGTTACGATAAATTTCGCTTAGCTGTTTAAATATATTTTTACCGACTTTAATGTCTACAGAATAATCTACGCTTGCTACCCATAATCTAAGTACATCAGCACCATATTCTTGCATGATTTCATCTGGGTCTACGACGTTACCTAACGACTTAGACATTTTACGTCCCTGTTCATCCATTACGAAACCATGGGTGAGGACGTTATTATATGGTCTAATATCATTTACGGCTACTGAGGTAAGTAAGCTCGACTGAAACCAGCCTCGATGCTGATCTGAACCTTCTAGATAAAGATCTACTGGCTCAAACTCAGTAGACTTAAGCTCTTCACGTAAATTAACTACGCTTCTATGGCTAGAACCAGAGTCAAACCAAACGTCCATAGTGTCGGTCTCTTTAGAGAGGTTCTCTACCTTATATTTAGGGTTAGCGCCGCTAGTTAGGTGACTAGGAATGAGTTCTATTATTTCTTTAGCGTACCAAGCTGAAGAACCTTCTGCTGCAAAGATTTTTGCTACATGCTCAATAATCTCAAAATCTAAAATTACTTTAAAATTACCGTTAGCTTCGATGATAGATTTATCGTAAAAAACAGGAATAGGTACTCCCCATGTTCTTTGACGAGATATACACCAGTCACCTCGACCTTCTACCATGCTGTAGATACGGTTTCTAGCTCTAGCTGGAAACCATTTAACTTTATCTATCTCACTAAGAGCCTTTTCTCTAAAACTATCTATACTCGCAAACCACTGCTCGGTAGCTCTAAATAATAGTGGAGTTTTAGAACGCCAGCAATAAGGGTAGCTATGTCTAAATTTACTATGTTTAATTAATGCTGCAGCAGCTTTCAGGGCAGAAATAATAGTAGGATTAGCTTCCTTCGCGATATGTAAGCCTTCTAGGATAACTGTTTCGCCATTTTCGATTTTAACTTCACCAGCTTCTTTAGTGAAAGCACCTTTAGGATCTACTGGGCAGAGCACACCTAGATTATATTTTTTACCGACTTCAAAATCTTCTTGTCCGTGACCTGGTGCAGTATGAACGCAGCCTGTACCAGTTTCAGTGCTAACGTGATCACCAAGTATGACAGGTGATTCACGATTATACAGAGGGTGTTTAGTTTTAATACCCTCTAGGTCGGAGCCTTTAAGACCTTCTGTGATTATTTCTAAATTTTTTAGCTCTGTTTTAGTTTTAAAATCTTCGAAAAGATCTTTCGCTATTATTAATTTCCCAAATTCACTTGAATTTACTATGCAGTAGTCTATATCAGCATTTAAGCAGATCGCTAAATTCGCAGGTATGGTCCAGGGAGTAGTAGTCCAGATTACAAACGAAGTATTTTCATGGATAGAGGAATTATTTATCTGAAATTTTACATAAATAGAATCAGAAGTATGTTCTTCATACTCGATTTCAGCATCTGCTAAAGCTGTCTGGCAGCCATAACTCCAGTGAACACATTTTAAACCTCTGTAGATGTAACCTTTTTCAGCCATCTCGCTAAAAAGTTTTATCTGTTCAGCTTCATATTTAGGGTCTAAAGTCACATAAGGGTTCTGCCAGTCAGCATTTATGCCAAGGCGTTTAAATTTAGCTTCCTGTCCTTTTAGGTTTTTTAAAGCAAATTCTTTACATTTTTCACGTAACTCGACTATGGAGACAGCATTTCTACCGCCTTTAATTTCTTTAACCACAGCATTCTCAATTGGTAAGCCATGAGAATCATAACCTGGAATGAAAGGTACTTTAAAACCCTGCTGGTATCTAAATCTGCAGATTATATCTTTAAGGATTTTATTTAAGGCAGTTCCTATGTGAATTTTATCTGAGCTTAAATACGGAGGTCCATCATGTAATATAAAACGTTTAGCACCTTCAGCTTCTCTAATTTTAAGGCCTTGCTGGTAAATATCTAAGTCTTCCCAGAGCTTTTGAAACTCGGGCTCACGGACTGGTCCATTTCCACGCATAGGAAATTCTGTAATAGGAAGGTCTATAGACTCTTTTATGGCTTTTTTGTAGTTTTCAGATGATATTTTTTCTGTTTGCATGGCTATAATGAAAGTATAGACTTCTATTCTATCAAAGATGATCTTTCTTAAAGCTTGGAATAATGAACGAAAAACAACCACCAGATAAAGATGAAGAAGAAAAAGAACCTGTAGATGTAGATCTTAAGCATACATTTAATTACGTGGGTGGAGCTTTTGCCTATAAGAATAGTAAAAATATAAAAAAAGGTATCAGTGAAGATAATTTTCGCGAGACGATTATGATGATAGGTTACGGTAAGGCACGTAAAGTGAGCTTAGCTATGCCAGACGCGGATAAAAGAGCTGGAATATTTCCGCAGCATAATTCTGCAGATGAGTTTAAGACTAATTTAGAATTACTGCCTTCTCGTGATCTACAGCCATATGAAGTGATGGTAGATGTAGAGACCCTAGAAAAGAATAATTTTCAATTATCAATAGTACCGATGACTAAAGATCGCTTAAGTAAGCTTCAGAAACAGCTTTCGCACATGAGTCCTTATGCTTTTAATCAGATGATGGATATTCCTCGTCCAGATAAAAGAGATTTTAAAGTTTATTATAAAATTATCAAAAAAACTAGGCAGATTATTACTGTGTATCCGCATCGTAAATCACTTCAGTCTTTGTTTGCTCAAGTCGTTCAGTATGATGAGGAGAATCATGTAAACTCTATAAAGCATTGTAGCTTTGATAATAATGCTCCATATATTTTGAATGAATCGAAGATTGATAAGTTTGGGAACCTTAGGCAAATCGCCCATGTTGGTAAAAAAGGCGGGGGCGTAGCACAAAATTCTGTTGAAAGATTTGATGATGGAACTTTGATTTGGGTTATAACTCAAGAAAAAGAAACTGGTGCAGCTGCTTTAAAGCCTAATGATGAAGTGGTTTTTGTGGGTAATGTTATTAATAATGCAGCGAAGCTTGCAGCAAGAAATATGGGAGCAGAGGTAGTTATAGGTAATGCTTGGGGAGGGCGTTTCTGTCCATCTGGCTGCAGGCCAGAATGTCACCCTATGCAGCAGAATTTTAAAGCTCAAGTTCGTCTACAGATTAACCAAATCATAGATGGTGCTACTATACCAGGTTTAGATCCGATCTTTAAAATCAATCCACCATTTTAAGTGACTAACGAGGTCATTCGTCCTTCTCAGCCTTGAACTTGTAGGTTTGCGAGCAGTCCCTTTAATTAAAAGTGATGAAAAATTTCGTTTTTCATCACTTAATTATTCTTTCTATGAGAAAGTATAATCTCCGCGATTTCTAAATCTTCTGGAGTAGTGATTTTAAAATTAAATCTAGTAGTCTCAACTAAATGAATAGGAATTCCTAATCTTTCTACAAGGCTCGCAGAGTCAGTACCTTCAAAATGATCATTTTTTGCTTTATCGTAAGCTGAGAGTATTATCTCTGATTTAAAGACTTGTGGAGTTTGTGCCTGCCACATGTTTTCACGAGAAATATTTTTTTTAATTAATATATCTTCATCAGCTTCTGATTGGCTGAGTTTTAAAGTATCGTAGATCCTGTTACTAGCTATAGCAGCTCCAGTCTCTATCGCTTTGTCGACTACTTTGTTTATAGTTTCTTTTGTGATCAATACACGAACAGCGTCATGTACTAGGATTAAATCTGGCTGTTCATCCAGAGTTTTAATAAAATCTAAGCCACTATGGACACTCATTTGGCGCGTTTTTCCACTTTTAACTATGCTGATATCTAGATCAGGTAATTTTTGTTCTACTAATTTTTTAGTTATTACGAGGTCTATACTCGGGATAATAAATTTACTGAACAATCCAGTATTAGCTAAGGCTCTGATAGTCACTGCCAATATGGGTTGATCAAATATAGTGAGGAATTGTTTAGGTTTGCGATTATTCATTCTGCTACCCATGCCACCAGCAGGGATAACTGCAATAATCTTTTTCTTTTCTATCATATTAAAATATCTTCTTGAGCTTTATCTGTGTTTGAACGACTATGTCATTTAGAATTATAATATGCAGGTCGTCGCAGAGTTTCTTGATTATTTAGAAAATTTTAGTGGACTTAGTTATAATACGCTCAGACTTTATAAAAGAGACTTAATTGATTTTTCTAATTTCGTAAGGACCAATCTTGGAGAAGATTTTAAGATAATGAATTTAAATGCAAATAATTTAGAGTGTTTTTCTATCGAAATCAGGAAAACGGGTGCTAGTACGGCTGCTGTCAATAGAAAGTTAACCGCTGTGCATAAGATGTGGAATTGGCTTAAAGAAAATTCTTTAGTCTCACGTGATCCTTTTACTCAGATAGTAAGAGATACACAGTACCGTAATAAAAAAGCTGAAATTTTAAGTGAAGAGGAAGTCGATTTACTTTTAAGTAAAGTCAAGAATGAGGATGATAGCAATGCAGAAATTGAAGATTGCGAGCATTCTCACGAGGGGACTGCTCTACTTTTAGAATTACTGTATTCCTGTGGTTTAAGAGTAAATGAGCTTTTAGCACTTACGATAGATGATATTTCTTTTACGGAGGAGATTATTTTTATAAATCGCTCATCTGCTTCTAAATCAAGGTTAGTGCCGATGATAGATTCAGTGAAGCTTTTATTAGAAAAGTATATTCGTAATAATAATTTAAAATCAGTAAATCGTCTTTTCAGTATTAGTGCAAGAGAGGTTTATCGCATTATTCAGGCTAAGGCTGCAGTGGTTGGAATAGAAAAGAAAATATCAGCTTCTATACTCAGAAATAGTTTTATAAAGCATATGAAAGCAAGAGGAGCTCACCAAGTCTTTTTAGAAGATATTATGGGGCAGAAAAATTTTGCTCGTATAGATTGAAAATATAATAGCCTATGTATAGGATGCTTATAATTAAAAGGATGTGGATGCTTTGCTTAATTTCTAAAAGAAATTGATAAAACATTCTTAGTATCATATTTTGTTTAAAAACCCGTTCATAAGTGATTCCTAGTCTTAATGGATGTTCGAAATTTTCCGCACAAATAATTAAAGTATGTAAAGGTCTGATAGGATCTTCAAAGAGAACGACTTTTTGTTGTTTCGCGAAGGATTTATAAAGAAAATCGAAGTTAACTGGCTGAGCGAGTGAATTTCCGTAATAGCATGGCTCATAGAGGTCGACGCCGCCTCGGGCGGCGGCATTGAAATCAGAGGCTATAATTAAGCCATTTTTTGGATGAAGTAATTTGAAAGAATTTTCAAGAGCTAATTTCGCTCCATAAGAGTAAATAATAGTGGATTCTTTAGCCTTTCTAAAACAGGTTTTAAGAATTTCGAAATCTTCAGCTGGTATATCGTCTCCCTCATCGATTTCTTCATAGTGAAAGACTTTTTTTATTTTTTTAATCCATTTTTTTTTCTTTAAAAGCTTTTCATTTAGTAGCTTTTCATCATTCAGGTATTTTTCTGGAATTATTAACTTGATGTATTTTTCTTTGTACTTGTTGTCTATCTTCGCTATAACTCTGCAAGGAAGCTGATCTAAAAGATATGTCGATAAAATGCAGTGGAATGACCCAGTAGAAGCGCTAAGTGAGCTGCTTTGAATATTTTCTAAGACATCATAACTTTGGAAGATAATATTAGGAAATTCTTTTAGACGTTTTTTTCTTTGAAGTTCGTCTAAAGTAAACTGAGAATAATCTGTAAGAAAATATTTTAAGCGTTTATGGAAATTTAAATCTTCAGTTAGGCAGATATTTTCAAAAGCTAATAGAAAATTCTCTGCAAAAGCTCCAGAGCCAGCACCGATTTCAAGGATTTTTATGGTATCATTAGAATTTTCTAAACCACAGAGCCGAAGATTTTCTATTAATAGCAGGGCTTTTTTACGAGCTTCATTATAATTGGTAACACCAGCAAAAGGTAAAGCGCCAGAGTCCCATGCTTTTAAACCAATATTTTTAAAATAATAGTCATGAAAAATCCAAAGCTCGGATTCGTCATAACGCTGAAAATCCGAGCTTTGAAACATAATATTAATTGTTCAGTAAAACTATACTAGATTAATTCGTAACCTTCTTCAAATCCAGAGAAATCTTGATCAACGATTAGATCATAGACACCTTTACCTGTTGAAGTAACGATTCTGAATGGAAGCTTAAGAGTGAATTTAGTAGCTTTCCAAAGTCCACAACCAAAATCACAAGTTTTACACTTGCCATTTTTGCATGTAGGCTTTGATTTGTAAACACCATCAGCGAAGGCTGGAGTAGATACAAAACCAAGAACAACTAAAGAACTGATCAATTTTTTCATCATGCCTCAAGTATAATCAGTGGGGTTCTTTTTGTAAATATCTAGAAGCTTATTTTTTAGCTAATTTTAAGAAACTGTTACTAAATTTGATTCGTTGATTTTGGGTTCTTTGGGAATTTTAGACCAGAGAACATTCCCTAATTCATCAAGAGCTTTACAGGTCTGTCCGAGAATATTAAGAATTTTTTCTTGAGTTTCTTTCGGATGATTACTAAATATTTTATCTACCCAAGGCGTAGCTAAGGAAAGTAGACTACTACCGGCATAAGTTATACCGACAGTTCTGACTGCAGCTACTTTAGAGCCGAGTAAGAATAGATCAGTAAGGACTCCTAGAACACCACGTTCAGTTCTCGCTCCTCTTGTAATTCCATCTATTATTTTAGAACTATTTTTGTTTGAGATACGCTCTCTACAAAAGAGCATTCCTAAGGCTTGAGCTGCAGAGTAGCCAGGTAAAAATGTGATATTACAGAAATTTCTAAATTTTTCCTCAAGTGAACATTCTTTTGATAAAAGTTTGGATAAAGAATCTTGCCACATACGTCCGTAGTTAGAGGTGAATTCTTCTATCTGATGCAACAGAGAATCAGATTTTCTCTTAATCTTAGGTCCTTTATATTCTTCTATAGCTTCTAGGGCCGTTTTTATCCCACAGAAAAGGCTAGATCCCACGGGCATATTTTCGACGGTTTTGATAAAAGGAAATGAGACCGCAGCACTAACTTGACCGATAGCTTTAATAGTATCTTTGGCGATAAATTGAGGGATAGAGAATATTACCATGGGAATGCCACTCAGGTAGCGTGAATAGAAGGTGGCTAATTTATCGGTCATCTCTGTAACTGGCTTAGGAAGGAATTTTAAAAATGGTGCCGCTGATGCTAGACCGTGTAAGCCTATACCTACATAAGAACCAGACATGGCAAGTTTATTTAGGGATTCTGAGTTGTTTTGGTAAAACTGAAGAAGTGGATTAAGAGGCTGCTGAGGAGCATGCAGATTAGAAGCTAGAGATTGATGCGTAATATCATTTTCTGCATTTTCCTTATCCTCATGATTCTCATCTGTTATTGGTGTATGAGAATTTTCCTGCTCTAATAAAGTGGAATTTGTGACCTGATTTTTAATATCAGATTTCGGCATATTATCAGTCGTGACAAGGTTTAAATTCATGCGTTTTTTATGTTATGCTTGCCGCTATGCGGTTAGCTTGTCTAGTCTCGTTGATTGATTTGAGTCTGTGAGTAAGATGAACTATATTATTTGCGGCATTTAATGGAGCTTTTAGAATTTTAGATTTTGGTTCTTCGTGATCTTGACCAGATTCAGCATTAGCTATTTCATAGATTGAGTTAGATATCTGTGATTGAACCGTTACTGCTTTAGGATCATTCCAAATACGCATAGTTAAATCTAATAATGAATTTGTTAAATACTTCCACATAAAGCTTATTTCATCATCTTTAAAGAAATCTTTAAGCTTTGGTTTCTCTTGTTGATTTTCTTTTGCTGTCTCTATTAATTTACGCATCCTTTGTAAACTGAAACTTATGTCACATGCGCCACCTGCTGAATTCCGTAAAAAACCAATTAGCCTTGCATAAGGAGTATTAAGTTGATCTTTAATCGTAAGAGAGCCGATTATACTAGAAATCGCTAGCATCGGATAGCTATAGAGAACAGAGAGGTTTTCTAATTTTTTAGCTGTACCTACATTCTCTTTAAGCTGTTTACTTAAAGTTCCTAAAAATTTCTTGTAAAAATCAATATAGTAGCTAACTGATTCCCCAATGCTTTTAAAAGATTTTTGCACATTCGGGATGACGCCAGTGTTCTGTGCTGCCTTTACTGCCATTCTATGGGATAGGAATAGACCTAGTGGAATTCCTAAATTAGCAGGTTCTTTAACCGTAAATTTTGCGATCATTGAAAACCTAGTTAGGGCATCTATTAAATCATTTTTCGCTAATGATTCTACTCCCATTAAAATATTACCGAGGGGGTTTACTACCTTTGACCACCACATAGACAGGTCGCCGATTTGTTTTTCGTGGTTTTTCCCCCAGCCTGTAACTCTAACTAATGCATCTAAACCATGTGTTATTGAGCCAAATACGGATAATGGTATCTGTTTTTTTGTAATTAAATCTGTAATAGGTCTAATCTTATTAAAAATGGTCTCAAAAGTTTTATTGGTATATTTAGGGAGGTCTGAGGTGCTGTCTTCTTGATTTTTTATAATTAGTTGAGGTGCTTTACTGTAAATGCCTTCAATTAATTCTTGGAAAGAATTTCTTACGCTAAGTTTGGATTCTTGGTGCGGAATATCAAGATTTATTTCCGTTAGGGAATCTTTTATAGCATCATTAATAAATTTATCTAATCCTTGATGGAATTCTTCTAAGTGAGAACCTGTGATAATTCCAGCACTAGCTTTGAGGAAAGTTTTTAATATATCAATGCTGATATTTTGCTCAGGGGGCGAGGAGTTTAAAAGCTCTTTAAAAGAGTGCAGAAAGTCGCGAAATTCTTCAGTCTCATGGACAACTGTGTGATTTGAAAGTACTTGATTATCATGGATTGCTTTTTGTGGTGATAATTGTTTTTCAGGACTTGGGTTGCCGTTATTTGTTAATTTTGCGTCATAAACGTGTTTATCTACTTGTTGACTGACTAGTCCAACAGGCTCTTGAAGTCTAGCTTGTTCGGAAGTGATATTTAGCACAAATATGTGAATTGCTGTAAATATATATTAACACATTAATTGGAGTCTTAATGTAAATATTAAATACGAAATGATGTTACAATAATAACAAGTATTTTAAATGTTGGTAATCAAAACTAATTCCAATATCTTCTCGGCTCAGCGAATGTGTAGCTAATTATGACCGCATAAGATTCTTTAATTAAGAATCTTATAAATTTTCTTTATTGTAGTTCTTATATTTTTATACCTTAAATGGCATTAATTATAAATACGCTCCCCCCAGAGCAAAGCATAAATTCTTCTTTAGGTAGTGTTGAACCTAAGATAGAATCTGCTACGGAAAAACAAGGGATTGAGACTCCGTCATCTTCTGCTTTTCTAAAAGATTTAGCTCAGGCTGAAGTGTCTCATCATGGACAGTCAGATAAAGAGATTAAGGGGCAACCGATCCCTAGTAATCAGCTAAATTCAGAGAATAAAGAGGTACCAATCTCTGAAAATCAATTTTTTAAGACTATTCAAAAAATTTTTAAACCTGCGATAGATGGACTGAATAAGGGTTATAGACCTGTAATTATTTCTTCTATTGGAGCAGCGTTACATTTTTTAGATAGTTTTGTCGAGAGTTCTAATTTGCCTCCTGCGATAAAGAATCTGTCTTATAAATCTTCGATTTGGTATTCAAAGACTGTAACAGTTTTACCTAATGCTTTAGCTGGTATAAATTCCCTTGTGAAAAATGATTTTATGGACGGTATTTCTAGAATTTATTCTTTAGTCGCTAAATTATTTCAGTCCAAGCCAGCTAATTTTAGTGTTTCTTCTGGATTTTTCCCTGGCGTACAAATGGCTAAATTAGCTATAGGTAAGGATAGATATGATGCTCAGAATTTTAAATCTTTTGGAGATAATATTAATTTTTTTCTTCGTGAGCTTAAAAATAGTATAGGAGATTCATTTAGTAAATTGAAAAAAGGTGATGATCCTATCGAAAATATTTTAAAAATTATAGTTCCAACAGGGCTTATTTCCTCTACTTTAGTGGGTTCAAGTATTATTGGAGATGAAGTCAGTACTGCTAAGGCTAAATCTATAGGTTTTGTTAGAAATTTAAGTGGTGTTGGTGGAGATTTATGGCTAATGTATAAAGCTTATAAAGAAGCCGTAGAAGAGCATGGAGCAGAGAAAGCATTAGCAGAAGTAATGAAGAGTAATGATTTTAAAGTTGGATTTCCGTATATACTTGCCTCTATTGGTGAATTATTAAATAGATATATTCCTCCGCCAGTTCAAGATAGTCTTGCTCAATTATTCTGTGGTGCTAATGAAACTATTTCCGCTTTCTGGGGGATGATTTCTAGGGAACCAGTTTCTAAGTCACGTTTTTCTGAAGCAGTTTAATAAAGGAAATATTATTTAAATTCAATTTATTTAATATGAAAATTTTGCGAACCCATGATACTCTTATTTATGTAAGGGTCTATTGTTATGCTTAATACTGAAAATAAAATATTAGATAACTTAGGAGTAAAATCTTTAAAAATTACAGATGAGGGCTTTCCCTTATCCTTAACTTTAATTAATGATGCACCTAAAAAACTTTACTATATTGGTGATATTGAGCTGCTTAATGAAGCTAATAATATTGCTATAGTCGGAGCACGTAGTGCTGATCTTTACGCTAAGCATTTTACAAGTTCTTTAGTGAAAGCATTATCGCGCTATCCAGCGATCATAGTCAGTGGTGGCGCTAAGGGGATTGATATGACAGCGCATGTTGCAGCTTTAGAAAACTCTATGCCGACTATTATTGTTCTTGGTTCAGGCATATTAGCTTCTCAATTAGATATGAATTCTTTTTTTATTAAGAAACTCAGGGAGACGAAAGGGTCTTTGATTATTAGTGAATTTGAGCCCTTTGCGGTCGCTCAGCGTTGGACTTTTGCTTATCGTAATCGCTTGATAGCTGCCTTATCTAGATCTACGGTATTAATTCAAGCTGCTAAGGAAAGTGGTTCTTTAATTACGGCTAAATATGCGTTAAAGTATAAAAAAAATCTTTTCGCTTTTTCAGCTCAAGGATTTAATCTTAATTTTGCAGGGAATCACGAATTACTAGAGTCTGGAAAAGCGAAATCTTTAAATTCAGCTGAGGATATTATTTTTCAGCAGTTCCCCTCTCTAATTGAGACCTCTGCACCACATATAGTTTCAGACCTGAGAGAACCCAAGAATGCTTCTGTTGAAAATACAAAAACGGAGATTATAAAACCATCAGAATCTTCTAATAATAAAATACTCGCTGATACTTTATTAACTTTGATTGAATCAGGAATTCATAGTTTTGAGCATTTGAAAATAAGGGCTGAAATAAATCCGACTACTCTCTCTATGCTTTTATCACGGTTAGAGGTAAAAGGTGAAATAGGCAGAGCCATTAATGGAGAGTTTTTCAGAACTACTGGTTAAAGGCTTTATTAAATATCTCGTTATATACGTCAGAATTAGTATTAGATTTTAGGTTACAGTTTATGGGAGCGAAAATAAAAACACCAGAACCTACTCTTTCATAAGAACCATCCATCGCTACGGCAGCGCCACTGACAAAGTCTATTACTCTTTGAGAGCTTTCATTGTCCAAATATTGAAGATTGACGATCACGGTATTGCGCGATTTTAAATTTTTCACTATTTCCATGCTATCTTCGAAGCTTCTTGGTTCTATTACTAATATATTCATGGATTTCGATTTAGTCATAACAGCCTCTAGATGATTACTGTTAGTATTTTTATTTCCAAATATAACATCCATTGACCCGCTCTCCGATGATTTTCTATCTAGTTCTTTTAATTTAGCTTCCACTTCACGACTAGGAGCTGGTATCTGAGAATCTTTCACTGCAAATAAACTATCAAAACCATCATCTAATGAATCCGACTTGGGACCTAACCATAACCTATTTATATTGAACATAATTTACTTCACTCCTTACTATTAACCAAACAACGCTTTCCCAATTCTAATCATCGTTGAACCCCGCTGAAGAGCAGCACAATAATCACTAGACATCCCTATAGATAAGTCAAATTCTGCATTTGGTCTTTGATTTTGTAGAAGACCAAGAAGATTTTTCATTATTCTAAAATTTTCATCTAATATTGATTCTGAACTTAAGTAGGCATTCATTGCCATCAATCCACGAACTTCAATATTTTCAAAACCAAGTAAATTATTTAATTCATTTGCAAAATTTGAAGGAGTGAAGCCACTTTTATTAGCTTCATTAGATATATTAATCTGTAATAAAACAGCTTGTTTTATACCAAGTGAAGCAGAGCGCTTGTCAATGCTCTGCAAAAGCTCTAATGAATCGACTGATTGTATAAGTCTAAAATTACCTACAGCCTTATTTACTTTATTTTTCTGTAAAGTGCCGATAAGATGCCATTCGACATCATTGTTAAAATTATTACTGATTCTATTTATCCTGTTTAAAGCAGAAATAACATAATTTTCACCAAAAACTCTAACTCCCTCTGCATAAGCTTCTAAGATCTGTTCGTCGCTAGCATATTTACTAACTGCAATAAGTTTTACGCTACTTTGCTGGGCAAATTTGCTAATGTTTTCATTTATTGTTTTTAGTTTTTCTTTTAAGCCCATTTATAAAGGATTTTTGAGTGTTTTTGGGCCGAAACTCGGCCATGCTTATAGAATCCTATTAATCCAGTGTTCTGTCAAGAGTTAACCTTAGATATTTGAAAAATTAATCCTCCTGTATTTTGGCAGCAGTCCCCAAAAATAAAATAGCCCCGCTGAGGAGACAGCAGGGCTAACGCACAATTGCATACGACTAGTACGATGCAAAATTTATAAAATTGATGCCCGAATTTATTCGGGCACTTAGTGACCTAGTTTGATTAATTACAGTTATTTTAATTACAGTTCAGTTACGTTACGAAAATTAAATTATCAGTAAAGTTTTTACTTTATGGCAATAAATCTAATAGCTGTTGTGGTTGAGCATTAGCTTGTGAAAGCATTGCTACTCCGGACCTTTGCAGTATTTGCTGTTTAACTAGAGAGCTACTCTCTAGTGCCATATCCGCATCAATGATTCTAGATTTAGATGCTTCGAGATTTACTACTGATATGTCTTGAGAATTAATTTTACTCTCCATGCTTCCTTGAATGGCACCAAGGTGTGATCTCATGCGAGAAATATTATCGATCATCTTAGTGATGTCATCTAAATTACCATGAGATTGTGAAGTATTTGCGTATGAATTAATAGTAGCTCCAGTCACTCTAAGGCGGCTCAAAGTAAAGCCTGGAGTGTTAGAATTTTCCACTAATTGCCCGCCATCGTGCAGGAAATACTTAATAATATCAAGAGCTTTATTCGTTACCAAGCTCGCTGCTGGTGGGGTGACTGTTCTACTACCAGCTACTGCTCTATTACTATCATAGGCATCTAATAGTAGTTCATCCATCGTATTAGCCTGATTAGTTCCAGTATCTAAAAATGTCGCGAGCCAATTATCAAGAGCTGCATTGCTTGCACCTTGAGCTGTTAATTCACTTCTTATATCACCGATTACCTTAGTAACATAATCGAAGCTAGCTGTTCCAGCTGCAACTTCTGCTGCTGCTGAATCTTGAGTTGCAGTGAGTGGAATGTAAGAATAGTTAGCATCTATATTTATCCCTCTTTCCGAGATGAAAACTGGTGTTGCGACTACTGTTTTGTCAATATAAGCTGGACCAAACTGTAAATTAGTAACCTCGCTAAATGTAATACCACTTTGAATAGTCCTATCAGTTTGATTGGTTCTATCAGTGCTAGCGCCTTTAAGCATCGTTACGCTATTGAACCTAGTTGTATTGGAGATATCTTCGACGTTTTTCACGCGTTCGTTAATTTCCCTTTGTAAAGCATTTCTTTCATCGGCGCCATTGGTACCGTTAGCTGCTTGAATCATCAACTCTCTTATTCTCTGCAAGTCATCTTGCATAGCTTGGAGCTGACCCTCTGTTACTTGAATTAAACTTATACCATCCATTTGGTTTTGAATAGTCTTTCTGTAAGCTCTAACGTCAGACGTTATTCTTTGAGAAATAGTCATGCCAGCTGCATCATCACCGGCATTATTAACTCTTTTACCAGTTGATAATCTTTTTGCTGTGACTTCTAAGTCTCTATTATTTGTTCTTAAAGCTGCTTGCGCGTCAAGGCTTAGCCTGTTTGTGTTAATTACTAGTCCCATTGTTCTCCTCCAAATTGACTTTGTTTTTTGTTTTGTGCGTTTTGTAAACTTGTGCGTTGCTTACAAGTATATAAATCGGCAATAGTGGAGAAACCTAGGTCGGGAAGATGCTTGAAGTTTCAAATAAATTTTAGCTTTCAAGGCTAGTGCTTAAAAGCTAATCCAATGCAGTGATTCTATCGTGTTTAATTTAATTTAGTTTATGTATATTCTTGAAAGTGCTTAGTGAACATGACTGATGATTAATCTGCAAGTAGTATAAATATTATCAATAGTTAAACTTTTTCACTAGATTCTATCTTATAGTCGCAAAGCTGAGAAATAAGTTCAAGGCATCTTTTTGATTCACTTTCAATAGGAGTTTTCATCTCTGGCATATAAGGCTCCCCAAATTTAATAAGTACTTTGCCATCATCACGGTAGCTTATGCCAGTAGGAATTATGGGAGTTTTAGTTAATCTAGACATGAATACCGCACCATTATTGGGTGTTCCTAGGTATTCAGTTTTAGAACGCGTGCCTTCTATAAAGATTACTAATTTCCACGCTTCTCTATTAAGAATCTTTTTTACTAATTTTAGAGTAGAGCTCCCAGTATTATCTCTGTCTACAGGAATGGCAGATAAAAGGCTGATAAGGTAGCCTAGTATGGGGTTTGAAAACAGTTCACGTTTAGCAAGAAAGCTAATGGGTGGTCTAATAAATAGCCCTAATAAAGGCGGATCATTTAAAGAGCGGTGATTAGCTGCGAAGATATAGTTTTTATTTTGATCGAATTTTTTTCCAGTAAATTCTACTTCTACTTTATATATAAGATTAAAGTAAAAAGAAAGAAAGAAAACCCCTATTAATTGAGAAAGATGGCTTAAGGTTGAGCCATAAAAATTTTTCAATTCGAATCTTTGTTTAGTTTCATTCATAAAGAAAGAAAGTATCGAGTCTTGCTATCATAGCTTATTATAAAATGGTTTTTTTTGAAACGAAGGCTAAAATTTCTCTAGATCCTATAGTTGGTCTTGTACAAAAAGCTAGCGAGGATACTAATTCACATAAGCTCCTTGCTATAGTCGGTTCAGCGATGGATGATGCAGGTAAGTTGATAGTCCCAGATGCCCTCAATCAAGTTGCTTTGGAGATAGTTCAGCAAGGGCTTAATATGGAATATGCTCCTAGTGGTGGTTTAAAGGACTTGGCTCCTTTAATTACTGAGGAGTTCGTGGGTAAGGATAATTTACATAAACTTTACTCTGAAAATATTCGTCGTGCGGAAGTAGTTACTGGTGGTGGTACTAACGCTATTTCCCTTTCTTTAATGACCTGTACTAAGTCTAATGATCCTATAATTGTTCAGAGACCACATTGGGCTGGTTATGATAGTGTTGCGCTAGGTATAGGTCGCAGTAATCTTATTAACTTTGAGCTTCTAGATAAAGATTTAAAATTTAATCTTGATAGCTTGGCTAAGGCTTTAAATTTCGCAGTTAAATCTCTACCATTCGATTCTACCAGTAAGATTACTCTTATTTTAAATACTCCTTTTGATAATCCTTTGGGAAAGGAAATTAGTCACGCTGATTTAATGGAGATAGCGAATCTTCTAGGTACTTATAAAAACCAAAAATTTCTAGTAATTTTAGATGTAGCTTATATAGACTTCGGACCGACTGCTAAGGACTATGCGAAGTTATCTTTTATCAGTGATTTCTTTAAGAAGGCTGGTTTAGAGAATTTAAGTCTAATAGTCGCTTCTACTTTATCTAAGAGCTTTGCGATGTATGGTGCTAGAGTCGGGGCTGCGACGCTGTTTTCGCCTAAATATGAAAATGTCTCTGAGTGGAAAGATATAGCTGGTGGTGTACTCAGAGGTACTTTAAGTAATCTCTCTCGAACCAGTCAAGAAATAGCTTTAAAGATACTGTCAGATTCATCAAGATTATCTTCTATTCATGAATTTCAGCGTAATACCGTCGCTATGATTAATAAGCGCCGTGAGCATTTTGTAAATAAAATTAGCGCGAGTTTGCCTGAAGAATTAGAGATGATAAGCCCAGATGGTGGTTTTTTTCTGTCCTTTAGGCTGAGAAATGAGATATTAGGAGGTTTCCCTGATTTCGCGAAAAGGCTTTCCGAAAGCTTTATCTCTAGCAGTGTTTACATTCCTGTTCTTTGTGAGCAGTTCATCCGCGTGCCTATTTGTGGATTAAGGGAAGAGCTTTTGGATTTAGTCGCAGATAAAATTACAGAGCATACTTCAAAGATTTTTGGAAAAGTCCATTAAGGGATGAAAGAAAAAGCAGTCTTAATTGACATAATTAGTTCAGATATCACTAAAAGAGAATCAGAGCTTAGGCTTGAAGAGCTTAATAGCTTAGTTAAAACTTATGGCGGAGTGAGTTCTGAATATATAGTACAGAAAAGAAGCAGTCCTAATTATAAGACTTATGTTGGAGAAGGCAAGCTTACTGAGCTGTTAGATCGTTTTGAAAATTTCGATGATTTAGATGTAATTATTATTAATAATATTCTTAAACCTCGGCAGATATATAATTTAGAAGAATTTTGTATTAATTATCAGATCGGAAAGAAAAAAGAGGATGAGGAGAGCTTGCGCTGGGAGAATCCGAAAAAGATTAAGGTTTGGGATAGAGTTGATTTAATTTTAAAGATTTTTGATAAACATGCGACTACCGTTGAAGCTAAGTTGCAGATTGAGCTTGCCAGTATTAAACATATGGGACCACGCATATTTGGTATGGGTCTAGAGCTTTCTCGTCAGGCTGGTGGTATCGGTACTATCGGTGCTGGTGAATCGAATACCGAGATGATGAAACGCCACTTACAGAAACGTGAAAAACTTATAGAGGGAAAGATAGAGCAGTACGGTGATGTACAGCGTCGTCACCGTGATTCACGCCGAAATAAAAATTTTAAAACTATTGCCTTAGCAGGCTATACCAATGCTGGCAAAAGTACCCTGAAGCGCGCACTGACCAAAAAGCAGAATACTTATGTAGCAGATGAGCTTTTTGCTACATTGGATTCCACTGTAGGTGAGCTTTACTTACCGCTTTCACACCAGAAAGTGATGATCGCAGATACTATCGGTTTTATCCAAGATTTACCACCAGATTTAATTGATGCTTTTAAATCCACACTAGCAGAGATAGTTGAGGCTGATATTATTTTTCATTTAATAGATATTTCGGATAAAAGTCTTTTTTTGAAAATTCGTGTAGTTGAAGATGTGCTTAGGCAGCTGCATGTAGATAAGGATAAGGAAAAATATTATATATTTAATAAGTTAGATAAATTGGATGAAGCTGTCACAGAGGGGGAGATGACTTTAGAAGAGAAAGATACATTAATGATAAGGCTGAAATCAGAGTTCGCAGCTTTTTTTCCTATCTTTATCTCGGCTACTGACAAGAGCTCTTTAAGTGAATTAATTGAGGGGATTGATTTAAAATTTGGCAATCTTGGCATATCTGGGTAAAATGAATTTATGAAACAATCCAAAGTAACAGTTATTGGTGCTGGTAATGTCGGGGCTACGGCAGCTCAGAGATTAGCAGAAAAGAATATAGCCAATGTGGTTTTAATTGATGTCGCAGAAGGTATAGCTAAAGGTAAGGCTTTAGATCTTATGGAAGCAAGACCAGTAGAGCTTGAAGATAGATATATTGTAGGTGGCTCTGATTATGTACTTTCAGAAGCTTCTGATGTGGTTTTAATGACAGCTGGACTAGCAAGAAAACCAGGGATGAGTCGTGATGATCTTTTAAAGATAAATGCTGATATAGTTACTGCTTGTATTGAAAATGCTTATAAATATTCTCCAGATGCGATATTTATAGTAGTTTCTAATCCAGTAGATGCAATGACGCAGTTGACTCATCAGATACTTTCAGCTAAAGGTGTAGCTAAAAATAAAATTATAGGCATGGCTGGGGTTTTAGATAGTTCTCGTATGGCTTTTTTCATTGCTGAGGCTTTAGATGTTTCTGTTAAAAATATTCAACCTTGTGTGCTCGGTGGTCATGGAGATGATATGGTACCTGTAGCAAGATATACTACTGTAGCTGGAATTCCACTCCCAGAATTGCTTTCAGAAGAAAAAATTAATGTGATTATCGAAAGAACACAGAAAGGTGGTATAGAGATAGTTAATCTTTTACAGACTGGCTCAGCTTTCTATGCGCCAGCGAGTTCTGCTGTCGAAATGATAGACGCTATTCTATTAAATAAAAAACAGATACTGCCGTGTTCTTGTTATTTAGAAGGTGAATATGGTATCTCTGGTGTTTTTGTTGGGGTACCGACTAAACTTTCTAGTAATGGAATTGAGCAGATTCTAGAGCTTAAGCTTACAGAGTCTGAGTTAGCTGCACTTAAATCTTCAGCAGAGTCTGTTCGTAAAAATATTCAGAGATTAGATGAGCTTAGGCAGCTTACCTCTTAAAATATTAAGTTATTACCTTGCTTAATAGTCAATTATAGATATTTTAGCTAAATTTAGGGTATGATATCTATACATATTGGTATTATTTCCATATTGGGGCGTTAGAGTGTCTTAATGTCTATTAACTTAACTGTTAATAAATTTTTTGATCCTGTTGTTAATTTAGCTAAGTCAAGTCTCGCTAAAATTTATCAGGTATTACCTTCTTCTGCTCAGAAATTTTTTCTAGGCGTTACGACGAAAGCTTCACCAGAGGTGTTAAAGGGTTTACATGCAGATGTAAGTGCATCTGAACACGTTAAGGTTTTATCTAATAAATTAAATCAGCTTTTAACAAGAAATGGAGATATAGCCGTGTTTTTTTCAGATCCTCACCAAGCTGGACCTTACGCGTTCCCTAATGCTATTCAGAAAGCTCTTCGCTCTAATCCTTTACCAGACGAATTAAAGGCTCAATTTGAAAAACAAGGTTTAAAAATCGATGAATATTTAAATATGGCATTAAACCCAACTCATACTGGTTTAGTGGTCAAAACTCCAGAGGGATTCACTTTTGTTCACATAGATCTTCGCTCTCAGCGACCTAGTAAAGAAAATATAAGTCCATTTAATGGTGAACTTAAGATGGAGGGGCTTGAGGAAGTAAGTAAGCGCGCTATTGCTTTTCGCACTGATTTTGAGTTTATTAAAGTGGGACGAGTTGAAAATACGACAAATTTTTTAGCAGAACTTAAAGAAATTAAAAAGGAACTTCATTATTATGTTCCAGTACTCTTCTCAAGAGCCATGCAAATTTTAGGAAACGAGAAATTAGGACCATCCATTGAAAATTATTTAAGTAATTTAACTGATAAGCTACCAAAACAGCATTTAAGTAATTTACGAGCGAGTCTTGTAAACAGCTTACCTAGTTTCCCTGCTTTTTCTTCAGCCGTGCATAATCCTGAGGATAGTAGGGCTAGAAATGCTAGTGCAACTCAGTTGAGTAGAGAAGTTAAAAGGGGAATACCAACTAAATTAGTGTGTAGTGACTTAGTCGCTCATTTACTTTCATCGAAGGTTAAATTAGATAATGCCTTCGAGTCAGTTAAATCTAATTTGCAGGATATCTCTCAAAGTGCGACACCAAGTAATCTCTATGATATTTTAAGACAGACACTATATCAAAACAAAGAAATTAATCAAAATAGCCTAATGCACAGTTTCGCCTAGGGGCTACGTTTGCGGCTAATCCCCTTACGCAGCGGTTTTCTTAGGTTTAGGTGTATAGCCTTTCATCTTAAAGTATTCCCTAGACTGTTCTTGGCTAAGAGTGAGTTTTTTAATATCGTAAATAAGATCTTCCCTAGTCTCTTCTGACATTTCAAAATCTACAGTGTTTATAATGCAGTCAGTAGGGCAGACCTCTGTACATAGACCACAGAACATGCATAGACCGTGATCTATATAAAACTGTGTAGACTTGGCTTTCACATCAGTATGTGGGATAACTGAAATACAAGCATCAGGGCAGACTCTTTCACACTGCTTGCAGGCGATACACAGATGTTCACCTGTAATAGGGTCTACGTTTAAAGCTAGTCTGTGTCTTGACCTTGCGTAAAGTTCAGGCATTTTATTTGGATAGTCAGAGGTAATAGGGTCTCTAGTAGTGTGTTTCACTACTGTAAACATACCTAGAAGAATGTTATAGATTCCAAGAGGAAATTTAGTGAATGATTTTAATGTATTTGAGAAATTCATGATTTAATATACTCCAAAATTATAGCCATAAGGAACAGAATGGCAAGTGTAAGAGGGATAAGGTATTTCCAACCAAATTCCATTAATTGATCCTGTCTCAATCTTGGCAAAGTAGCCCTAACCCAGATAGCAATAAGGAACATAAGATAGATCTTTACCAAGAGAGTTATGGATGTTATTACCCAGACGAAATTTAAGCCTTCGAACATACCATTAAAAGTACCAATAACCGGGAGGCTAATATTTAGATTAGTAAGGGCTGAGTAAAGTGCTTGTTCTGCTTCTATGCTGATAGGTAGATGTGAACCGCCAAGGAATAATATAGAAGCTATAGCTGAAGCGATAAACAGATTAGTATATTCGGCTAAGAAAAATAGTGCAAATTTCATTCCACTAAATTCAGTGTTAAATCCAGAAACCAATTCTGACTCAGCTTCTGGAATATCAAAAGGAATTCTGTTAACCTCTGCCGTAGAAGCAGTAATAAAGATTAAAAATAAGCTAACGCAAAGGGTCACATAAACTAAAGTTACGAAACCATCAAAGAAATTACCATTAGTGCTTGCAAACAGATTTAGTATTCTCGGTAGTTCACCGTTACCAAGAAGGTTCCAGTTAAGTATTCCACCAGCTTGAGCTTCAGATATTTCGAAAAGATTTACTGAGCCAGAAAGCATAATGACAGAGATGATGGCTAATATTAAGGGGATTTCATAACTAATAGCTTGAGAAGCGGCTCTTAGACCACCCATAAGTGAGTATTTATTATTAGATGCCCAGCCAGCCATAACTAATGACATAGTGCCAAGTGATAGAAAGCCTAATATGAAGATCAAGCTAATATCAAGATCGGCATAGATGAAACCGCCTAGGCGATTAGCAGCTACAGCTAGTAAAGGTAGGAAAACTACCATGGAAGGGGCGAAGAATAAGGCTGGAGCTAAGAAGAATAGAATAGGGTCTGAGTTCTTAGGTACAGTATCTTCTTTAAAGAGAAGTTTTAAAGCATCAGCTAATGTTTGCAGTCCACCATTTGGTCCGACGGCATCTGGTCCGATTCTTACAGTGAGTAAAGATAGGAATTTTCTTTCACAAAGCACCATGAATAGTGCATTCACTGGGATAATAGTCGCTACTACGACAGTAGGAGCTAGGTAAGCATGAATGTCGGCGAGGTTTTTAAATATCTGTTTATCTATAGCAGGGAACCAAGTAGGCATCAGTTCGTTAAATACGAAAGGTGCTTTCCATGCGAAAGTTAATCCAGCACCAGCTGCCACGACGAAAATAATTGATAACCAAACTACAGCTAGAATAAAAAACTTAAAAGCCTGAACTAATGCTGATCTTTGCGCAAAAGTCTCTCTAGGATGGAAAGTGGATAGTAAATTTAGGTCAACTGCTTTAGAATTCATTGCCTTAACATTATAACTTGAATTCATATAATCGGATTTATAGCTCAGTATTTTTTATCATGGCAAAAGAAAGTACTCCAGAGCAGCTCTCTTCGCTATCTACTGTAGCTTTTACTTCAAATTTTCCGAAAGGAAATCTGAATTTTATTTTCTTTACTTCTATATCTAATCTGTCTCCTGGTACTACGATTTTCCTAAATCTAATCTGATCTAGTCCAGTAAATATTCCTTTATAACCGACAGAGTAATCTTTTACATGAAGCATACATATACAGCACATTTGAGCTAACGCTTCGAGCTGTAATACTCCTGGCATAATAGATACATCTGGAAAGTGTCCCTGAAATTGAGGTTCATTTACAGAAATGTTTTTATAACCTTTAGCGTATTCACCAGCTAAACATTCAGTAACTCTATCCACCATTAAGAAAGGGTATTTATGGGGTAATGTATTGAATATATCCTGTATATCCATCTTGATAACTTGATTTTCAGTGCTTGATTCGATTGTACTCATATTCTCTCTTTCTTATTATTAGTTTCTTGAAGGATCTTATTAATAGGGATTTTAAAACTATACAATAATTTCTTCTTTAGAATAAGCTAGATTAAACTGATCATGTATCGCTTTAACTGCCTTGTGGCTTTCCTCGATTTTTATAATACAACTGATTTTAATTTCACTAGTGGTGATCATCTGTATATTAATGCCAGCATTATATAGAGATGAGAACATTTCAGCAGCTATACCCGGTTTATTCAACATTCCCGCTCCGACTATGGATACTTTAGCGATATTTTCATCGAAAACTATTTTATCTGCTCCGACTTCTATTGCTAACTCTTCTGCGATCCTTACTGCTTTTTGTAAATAATCTTGCTGGACGGTGAAAGCTATATCTATAACTCCGTCTCTAGGAATGGATTGCAGAATGACATCTATGCTCACATTTTCTTTCGCTAGTCTATCGAAGATTTTACAGGCTATACCTGGTTTATCTGGTACTCCCATAAAGCCTAATTTAGCTTGTTTATCATCTATCGCAACTCCAGTCACAGCTTGGGTTAATTCCATGTTTCTTACCTCACTTAATTTAACTACTCTAGTACCTAAGTCATCTGGCTTGAAAGTACTTCTCACTCTTAGATTTATATTATATTTTTTAGCTAATTCTACTGAACGTGGATGTAAGACTTTAGCTCCGAGACTAGCAAGCTCTAACATTTCCTCATAGCTTATAAGATCTAATCTTCTAGCTTCTGGAATTATACGAGGGTCAGTCGTATAGACTCCATCTACATCCGTGTATATATCACATCTTTCAGCTTTTAAAGCAGCAGCTATAGCTACAGCGGATGTATCTGAGCCGCCTCTACCAAGAGTAGTTATTTCACCGTCTTCAGTTATACCTTGAAAACCAGCTACTATAACGATTTCACCAAGATTTAGATGTTTTTCTATTCTGTCTGTCTTTATCTGAGCGATTCTTGCACGGTTATGTGCTCTCTCTGTAATAAAGCCAGCTTGTGAGGCTACTAGTGATATAGCTTTAAATCCCATCTGATGTAAGCACATCGCGACTAAAGAAACAGTGACTTGCTCACCTGTAGATAGAAGCATGTCGAGCTCTCGTCCTTCTGGTAATGGATTAAATTCTTTTGCTAATTTAACCAAAGAATCAGTCGCCTTGCCCATGGCAGAAACTACTATCACGAGATTTGCGTTTTCGCTTTCTCGAATCGCTATCTCACAGACCTGTTTAATACAGTCTGAGTTAGCGACAGAACTCCCTCCGAATTTAAGCACAGTAGTTTTATCTTTAAGCACTTTAGTATCTCTTTTAAAACTTTAATCCGATCTAATATCTTTTAACTAATGAGATTTAGCTAACTGTTTATCAGTCTCTGTACCAAAGAATAATTTAGAGTCTTGATGGATAGACAGTTCTAGAGTCTTTAATGAACCTACAGCTTCATTAAGAGATACAGCTTGAGTTTTATTACCTACTATCGCAGACATTTTACCCCATTCGCCGTTCTGTACCATCTCGGCAGCTTTCCAACCTAGCCTAGTACCTAATACTCTATCAAAAGCTGACGGTCTGCCGCCTCTTTGGATATGTCCTAAAGTGGTAGATCTAGTTTCTATACCAGTCTCTTTCTCAATAATTTTAGCGATCTTCTCACCGATACCACCTAGCTTAACGTGCCCGAAAGCATCTAACTCAGTGTCTTTCGTTACGTCTTGATTAGAAAGCTTAGCCCCTTCTGCTGCGACGATTATCGCATAGGATTTTTTCGCATAAACTTTCTTAATAGTTTCACAGAGTTCTTTAGTATCTACTTCCTCTTCTGGAACTAATATGTAATCAGCATTCCCTGAAATGCCAGAGAAAGAAGCTATCCAGCCAGCATGTCTGCCCATGACTTCACAGACTAAAACACGTTCATGAGAGCAAGCTGTAGTATGCAGAGAGTCTATCGCATCTGTAACGATGTTAATACAAGTATCGAAACCGAAAGTCACATCAGTACCAGATAAATCATTATCTATAGTTTTCGGTACACCGATTACATTGATTTTATATTGATTATAAAGTTTAGAAGCCACGCCACAAGTATCTTCGCCGCCTATTGCTACTAGAGCATCTAATTTATTATCCTTCATAGTCTTAATTACAGCTTCAGGACCACCTTCTATTTTAAAAGGATTAGTTCTAGAAGACTTAAGGATAGTTCCACCCTCTCTGATTATATCTTCTGTCTTATCTAAACTCAGTTCAGTGGTAATGTTCTCCACTGCACCTTTCCAGCCGTATTTAATACCGATCACCTCTGATCCATATTCTTTAACAGATTTAAAAACTAAAGCTCTTATCACGGAATTTAAACCCGGACAATCACCACCGCCAGTAAGTACACCAATACGCATGGATAATATATTAGCGTAAATTATGTCTATTTTGTAAGCTATTTAGTGATTTCCTTATAAATTTTATTGATTCTACCAAGGGCTTGGGCTACTTTACCGCCGCTCGCGAGTTTATGTCTGTCCCGTGGAGATGAAGACTCACTTTCTAAGCTTATTTCATTATTCACTGGATTCTTGGTTAATTTAAAGTAAGCTAAAATTTCTGGATTATTAAAGCTGATTAACTTAGCTAGTTTTAAAACTTGAGCTGTTAATTTACTTAAATTACTTTCTGGAGTATTTGAGGTATTTATACTATCTTTGCCAGTCATTGCAGGGATTAGGATATTTAAGATCTGATCTTTGTTTTCCTTATTATCAAGCGTAACTGCTAAGAGCTTTTTAATACGATTCGCTTCAGAAGTATTGGTATTGGGAGGGTATAGGTAACTGTAAGTAGCAGCACTGTTTATAGTATTTTTTTGTTTTTCGCTCAACTCTTGTTCTGGGAGAATCGTTTGAATCCACGAGGTGAGCCACTTTGCAAGCTCAGTTCCTTTGGCATGTGTATCTCTGTCCAGTGCCGTAATTTGACCAAAAGGTCTTTGGGTACCTAAATTACTTAAGTTTAAGTCTTGTTCTTTAGCTTCTCTGCTGATTAAAGCATCTACCATACCGTTTTCGATAAATTTAACTTCAGTTCCTTTAGGCATTTTCTCTAAAAGGCTTATTAGTGCAAGGTTACTGACCAGATCTTTAAGATGGTCTAAGCGTTTTACTGCAGATTGATCGTGATTTTCTCTAATGATCTGAAGTAAATTCTCTTGCCTTGCTTCAAGTCTCTCTAGTATTTTTCTTCGATTAAAATTAATATCATTTAGCGTCTTACCTTTCTCCATAATCGATTCACCAGCCTTTCTAAGACTGCCACCTATCAGGTAAAGTGTCTCTCTATCTTTTTGGCTTTTATTTTTGTTTTTTTTAGCAGCTTTGCTATTCTCTTCTCCATCAATAAACCTTAGTGTATCTAGCTTTTCTGTGATGTATTGTTTTAATTGGGGAATTAAGCCAGAGAGATCTTTCCCCCAGAGTTCTTTTCCCCTGTTTAATTCTTTAAGCTGAGCTATCAGTGGATGAGCACCTATTTTAAGACTGGAGAATAAGCCTTCTCTCTGTTTACCTGTGGCAAGTTGATTGTCTATTACTTTGCTTATTTCACAGCTAGCTCCGCCATAATCTACGACGTAACCATTTCGAAGGCTTTGACCGAGCTGACTTTTAACGGTTTCAATGGATAATTCAGCTTCTTCTTGAGGCTTTATAATACGATCACTTATTACCATACTAGGATTTGCTGCATTTAAAATCCCTGTAGCTTGATCAAGATATTCTTGCCCATCGCTTGCCGCTCTAAGTGATTCAGTTGCGACTATTTGACATTTCTCTATTCCATATAGTTTAAGGATTTGAGCCCATCTTTCCATAGTTTCTAGGCTGTACTCACTATTCTCTGGTTTTAATTTCTTTTCACTATTTTGTTCGCTTAAACCTTCTCCTAGATTGAATTTGTCACTTTCTAGGTAATATTGATTTACTAGGTCAGTTATGGTGATGCTACCAGTATTTGAGCCTATTTTGATTATGGCTTGTAGATGATTTGTTTTTTGTGGTTCGGTAACCTGAGTCGCTAGTGGGCGAGATAATGCTGTCAGAAAACTTGGTGTGGGCGCTGTAGGAGGAAGAAGATTAGGGGTGAAAGTGGAAGTGACAGTGGAGCTTGGGAATAAAATCCCGGAAGCATTCTTGCTAGAGCTATTCTTTGACAGGAGTGAACTCAATGATGAGGGAAGTATCATATTTGATTTTGAATTACTAATATTAATTATGTAATTTTTTGTATTTACATTTAAGGAAATTATTTTAAATCATTTCTTCACTTTTCGCTAAAATTTAATTTATGAGTAATTACTGGCTTATAAAATCAGAACCATCATCTTTTTCTATAGATGATTTAAAATCTCTGCCGAATAAAACTGATATGTGGGATGGTGTGAGAAACTATCAAGCTAGAAATATTATGATGAAAGAGATGAAGACTGGTGATAAAGCATTTTTTTATCACAGTAATGCTAAGCCACCTGGTATTGTTGGCATAGTTGAAATCGTTACTAAAGAAGCATATCCAGATCCTACGCAGTTTGATAAGAAATCTAAATATTATGATCCACAGAGCGATATAAATAATCCGCGTTGGTGGCTAGTAGATGTAAAGTATCTTCAGGACTTACCTTTTATTTCCCTTGAAATGATAAAGGCGAATCCTAAATTAAAAGATATGAAGCTGGTACAGAAAGGATCTCGCTTATCAGTGCAGCCAGTCACGAAGGAAGAATGGGGTGAGATATTAAATATGGCTCAGGTAAATGCTCAGTACCAACAGTAGTAAAAATCTTCAAGTGAAATCCTCTAATCGAGAGATTTTAGGGATAGCTTTGCCGATAGCCGCTGCTATTGTCGTCCCACAGTTTAATTTCGTTATTAATAATATTTTTCTTGGTACGCTCGGCGAAAAAGCCTTAGGGCTGGCTGGTTTAACTGGTATCTATTATTTAATTTTTGCTGTAATCGGTATGGGTTTTAGTAATGGTGTTAGAGTCCTTATCGCTAGGCGAGCTGGAGAAAATAATCCAGATGAAATTGGTAAGCTTTTTTACCAAGGAGCAATTATTAGTATTGTCATTGCTTTTCTAGGATTGCTTTTTACTTATGTTTTTGCTGGTCACATATTTGCGATTTCTTTAAAAGATTTTAGTAATTTTGTAGCTGCCTTTAGTTTTCTTAAAATTCGGATTTTTGGTTTATTCTTTCTTTATTTGTATCAGCTTGGTAACACGCTTTTAGTCGGTACTAACAATTCGCGTCTTTTAATTATTGGTACTTTTATTGAGACGCTTGTAAATATATTCTTTGATTATGTTTTAATTTATGGTAAATTTGGTTTTCCTGAATTAGGTTTTAATGGGGCAGCTTATGCTTCATTAATAGCTGAATTTTCAGGACTTGTGGTTATTTATTTAGTTTTAAATATCAGTGGCATTAAAAATACTTTTAAATTATTTAAACCCAGAAGTTTAGATTTCTCTCTCTGTAAGATTATTTTAAAGCAGTCGTCACCTTTAATCCTACAGTACGCTGTCAGTATAATCAGTTGGGAGTATTTTTATATTTTGGTCGAGCACTATGGTCCATTAGAACTTGCTATTTCTAATACTATGAGAAATATCCTAGGTTTATTTGGCTGCTTTACTTGGGCTTTTTCTGCGACTACTAATACTATGGTGAGTAATTTAATCGGACAGGGTAAGCAAGATACGGTGGTGGACTTGGTTTGGAAGATATCACGATTGTCGGCAATTTTTGCTTTAGTTTCTTGTATTTTAGTTACTTTGAATCTAAATTTTTGGCTTGGTGTCTATGGTCAGGGTGAGGGTTTTATTACAGCAGCTATTCCAGTCTTAAAAGTGGTTCTAGTTGGACTCTTTATTACTTCATTTGCGACTATTTGGATGAATGCAGTGGTCGGTACTGGTCATACTAAAACTGCTTTACTAGCTGAACTTTTAGCGGTTATCGCATACTCTATCTATAACTACATAGTTTTAGAGCAGCTTCATTTATCATTAATCTGGGCTTGGGCTAGCGAATGGCTTTATTGGATTGTTTTATTTATTCCATGTTTTATTTATATGAGAAGTGGTAAATGGCTAAAGGTTTAATTTAAGCAGATTTAAGTTAGTAATTTTTTAACTTGCAGCTAATTCTTTAGATCTTTGACTTGCAGCCTGAATCGCCTGATTAATTATTCCTGAAAATCCATTACTTTCTAAGCTATTAATAGCAGCATGGGTAGTGCCATTTGGACTGGTAACAGCTTTTCTAAGTTTTGCCGGAGATTTGTTTACAGTTTCATGGCATTGCCCGCGAACTCCAATTTCAGTATTCTCTCTTGTGCTATTTAACAATAATGCTGAACCAAGAAAGGTTTTATTTACTAAAATACTAGCCTCTTCAAAACTAAGTCCTTGATTGACTCCAGCCTGAATTAAGGCTTCTACAAGTAAGAAAAAGTAAGCAGGTCCAGATCCAGAAAGAGCTGTAACCACATGCATTTTATTTTCATCATCTATAAAAATGATGTCACCGATTGCATTGAAAATTCCTTGCACTAAGCTTTTATGCTCATCATTACAGTGTTTACTATACGTTATAGCGGTAATCCCAGAGCTGATTTTTGCAGGTGTATTCGGCATAGCTCTAAAAATTGGATTGGATGGGAATTTGCTTTCTATTGTTTTGATACTTATTCCAGCAAGGATTGAAATAATAATGCATTCCGTGTTGATGCCTTTTAAAGAATCTAGAATTTCAGAAATATCTTTTGGTTTAACGGCAATGATTAGGAGGTTTGGTTTCTCTGCACTAATCATCTTCTCGATTTCTTCGTAAGCCGTGAAGTCTATCTTTTTACTTAATTTATCTAATTTCTCTTGACTGCGGTTGCAGATACTTAGTTTAATTTCTGTATTTGCGTATCGCTCAGGAACTCTAATTTTTGTGTTAGCTAATAATATTTTTTTTTGAGATAAATGAATGCCAGAGGCTATCGCTGAACCCATAGCCCCAGCTCCGATTATTGATAGTTTTAAGATGTTTTTTTTCACTAAATATTAATAATATCAATCAATGACTGATCTACAACTAAAACTGCCCCAATTAACTTCACTTAAGGTAAATTGGGGAAAAATGACCCCTAAAAAGCAGAGGGGTTATGGAGGGAGAATATTATGAATGAGAGAAAGAGTACATGGTCTTGATGAATGTTCGA
>Ga0208364_1000042_pt1 | contig 33558 bp, 47 predicted proteins | sample LakMenEpi08Jun12_FD_150680 | JGI IMG/M metagenome (GOLD analysis project Ga0208364, IMG submission 150680) | Freshwater microbial communities from Lake Mendota, WI - 08JUN2012 deep hole epilimnion (SPAdes) | ecosystem: Environmental > Aquatic > Freshwater > Lake > Epilimnion/Euphotic zone ...
ACTCGGAAAAACCGTTGTAGGTGATACGGCAACCTACACGCTCACCGGAAACGATGCCGGCACAACCGCATCACGTAGAATCGCAGCCGACCAATCAACCTATGTACTCACAGGCATAGATGCAAATTTTCAAGTAGTCAAATCAGTTGCAGCCGACAGAGGTACATTTGTACTTACCGGAAACGATGCCGGGGTTATAGCTTCACGTGCTATTGCAGCCGATAGGGGAACATTTACACTTGTAGGCAACGCAGCCACAATAGACATACTTCGCACACTTGTAGCGGACAGAGGCACATTTGTACTCACAGGCAACGATGCCGCATTACAGAAAGAAGGGGATGCCGTACTCACCGCCGAACGTGGTATATTTATACTCACAGGTTTTGATGCAAATCTCATAGTACCTTTGTATCAGTTCAACTCAAACGTAACTATACAATCAGCGCAAACTACACAGGTAAATATTGTTAGTCAGCAGAATAGTACCGTTACTATTGAAGATGAACAAAGCACACAGGTAACAATACAGGAATCAAATCACTACAACGTAACTATAACCTCAATATTTGAATCATGATATACAACGGCACCAACGTAACAATAAAGCTAACAGAGCAAGGGGTTAATTTACACAACCCTACTTCTGCTGACATCTATTATAAGAAGCCCAATGGTGAAACAGGTTCATGGGGGGCAACCGTTATCGCTAACCATGAGATAACTTATACTACAACGGTAGGCGATATTGATGTTCCTGGAGTTTGGATATTGCAGGGGTTCGTAGTTAAGGCTGGGGTAACTTACAAAACTTCAATCGCTCAAATGATTGTGGAAGCAAGTTTATGACATTATCAGATATAGCACGTTCATACAGGGATAAGTACGGTATGCAAATGCCATCGCTCAAACTTGCACGTATAATGTATGCTGAAAACAAACTATCTTTTAAGCACGTAGAAGCAGCACGAAGTATCCTGCGAAGGATTGAGGGAAAGAATCAGAGTCCAGAGAAAGCAATCAAAACCAAATATTATATGCCGACTGAAAGACCGAAGAACCCGTATAAACTACCTGCTTCCGATGAGGCAGACTTCACACCCTACAAGATTAAAGGCCACAAACGCATTTTAGTATTATCCGACATCCACGTACCATATCATTCCATCGAAGCGTTAACGGCTGCATTTGATTTCGGAGTTAAGGAGAAACCGGATGCAATTCTACTGAATGGGGATACCATAGACTGCCACAGGTTGAGTAGGTTTATCAAAGACCCAAAGAAAAGGAACTTTAAGCAGGAGTTAGACACGTTTAAGGAATTATTTAACATTATCAAAAGCACCTTTAACTGCAAAATATACTTTAAGGTTGGCAATCATGAGGAGCGTTATGAACATTTCCTGCAAGAGAAAGCCGGGGAGTTGGTAGGGATAGAAGAGTTTGAGTTTACCAATATACTAAAAGCAAGGGCAGAAGGTATTGAGATAATAGATAATAAACGCCCTATGCAAATTGGGCATTTGTGGGGCATACACGGCCACGAATACGTAGGTGGAATATCAGCCCCGGTGAACCCTGCAAGGGGTTTGTTTCTGCGATCTAAAGTATCCTGCTTTCAAGGGCATAATCACCAGACATCCGAACACACCGAACCGACACTCGCCGGCAAGATGGTAACCACTTTCAGTATCGGCTGCCTATCGGAACTCCATCCGGCATACATGCCACTCAATAAATGGAATCACGGGTTCGCCATCATTGATACCGATGGGGATGAGTTCGAGTTTCGGAATAAGAGAATTTATAAAGGTAAAGTCCTGTAAAATGAAAGTAATCCACCGCAAGTTAGGAAAAGAAAAAGCGTATGGATTAGCCCACATAGATAGTAATACCATTGAGATAGATAGCCGACTGAAGCCTAAGCATAAACTGGAGATAACCATTCACGAAGCGTTACACATCCTTTATCCGACTGATTCGGAAACTGCCATCGTTCGGAAATCTAAGCGACTATGTGCCGTGTTATGGCAGGAGGGGTATAGGAAGGTGGAGAAATGATAGGCCTTCCACCTATCCGGCAATGCTGACTTTTGTTACTGGGTGTCGACTCATGCTATTGGAACCCACGTTTCTTTATTTATCCTTACTCCGGTGCTTATTCTCATACTCACCGATGCGGTAAGCCATTATAAGCGTTCCGAAGAACATTGCTGCAATAATGTAAATCATAAAATTACGTTAAGGTTTTCAATATGGGTTTTGTACTCGTTATCAAACTTTGAAGTAAGGCTATTGTTAACTGACTTCTTTGCGTGGATAACGCTGGTATGATCACGGCTGCCGAATATACCGCCCACCTCTGATAAGGTAATCTCCGTTTGATTCAGCAAGTACCACATTGTTATGTGGCGGGCTACTACTATATTTCTCATTCGGCTTTTGGATTGCAAAGACTCAAACGGAATACGGAAGTAATTACTGCAAGTCTTAATTATATTATCTATTTGCAGTTTTGAATTCAATACGATAGGAACATTGACTTTCCCTTTCATACCTGGGAGAGCGAAGTAGCTTATCCTTTGTTTGGGCGTGGATGGCAAGTAAAGAGTAATAAAGGGGGATGCGTTTAAGCGTTCTGTTTTGAGTTTTTTGGTTAGCATTGTGCATTGTTTGAAATTGAAGTGATAAAAACCCCCCGACACTTCTGCCAGGGGGAAACCAAAACTAACCACGAGATAGTAAATTTACGTATTCTGCGCTGAATGGCAAGGCAAATAACTCTTGCATTAATACCCGGCTTACAAGTATAGCCCCGTTGTTATGCGTTGACCGGATAGATTCATAAGGGATGTGCATTTCGTTAAAGTCTAAATCTTCTAACATACCTTCCTTAGTAAAATACTCTTCATACCTGTTGGTATTCGGGTTGTAAATTTCCCATACCTTCTTAATGTCTACGATTTCAGTCTGCTGAACGTAGAATTTAATCGTGTAAATAGGTTCGCCTGAATCGTCGTAACATACGAAGGAGTTACCTTTTCTGTCATACTGAAGGCCGGTACGCTCTGCATACTGCTGGGCCATTTGCGGGGTTGAAAGTACTACTGTTGTCATGTGTTTGGTTTTTATGGTTTGAGTTTGGGTTTACATTTGAAGATGGCAACGAGGTGGCCATTATAACTATCTAAGAATGAATTGTGAAATATCATACAATTAATATAATGAATGAATGGTTAATACTCCTGTGTATTTGTTATCCCTCCTAATCCTTACACATTGCTTCTTCGCATCGTGCATACTTTGTGCAAGGATAATATCTCGCAGAATGTTGTTGAAGTAGATGAGGTAGGTGTTCATGAGATCAAAGATATAATTCTATTCCAATACCACCCAAATTTATTTTATACTTTTTTTCAATTCTTTTAGTATCTCTTTGATTCTCAATGATTCAAATTCTGTAATTTGCGACTTACCATTGCGAAATTCGTGTAATTTCAGTTTACGGATGCCCGCTTTTCTTTCAATTTCGGTGAGGTTTAACATTCTGTCTTGTAGGATTGTGTGTAAATTCATAATTAAAATATATTTTTACAAAACTATAAAATATATTTGGTACTTCCAAAATTATTTATATCTTTGAGTCCTAAAACTTTAAACACATGAATCTAATCAAACACACCGCCACCGAGATTATGTCAATCGGTAAGGCGTTTGCGGAATCGGGAATGTTTCCTGACATCAAATCCGCCGCTCAAGCAATCGTAAAGATACAAGCAGGTGCAGAGTTGGGTATCGCACCTTTTGCCGCAATGTCCGGTATACACATTATTTCCGGCAAGCCTACCATTGGGGCGGGCGTTATGGCTGCAATGGTTAAAGCATCGGGTAAGTACAATTATCGGGTAACGGAGCAGACCGACAAAGTATGCTCTATTATTTTCTACGAAGGTGCTGAAATCATTGGCACTTCTACCTTCACCATCGAAGATGCAAAGAAAGCAGGTACTAAAAATACCGACAAATTTCCCCGTAATATGTTATTTGCACGTGCGATGAGTAACGGTGTTAAGTGGTATACTCCGGATGTATTTGCGGGGCCGGTGTATGTGCCGGAGGAAATGGAATCAGTAGGTATCAATGGCAGCATATACGATATTGCTGCCGATACTTGGAAAACCAAACGCATACTAACAGATGAACAATTCCAATCGGCTATCGTAAAAATTCAAGACGGCGAATGTATCAAAGGCAGCACCGTAACCGTGTACGATTGGGTGAAAACCGAATGCCAGCTAACCGAAGCACAACAAAATACATTTAACCTACTAAACACTACCGACAATGGAACTGATTAAATTTAACCACACTACAAAGGAAGAGCGCACACAAGTAGTGCATGAAATTTTCCAAGAATTACTGAACGGCCGCATTAACCCTATGGAACTTCACATTCGGATGAAGTGTATTGAGGAAGTAGTAAAGCAACTCACCTCAATGCCTGCGTACAAAGCCATCGTTTTAGATGATGCTGAAAAGCATGGCAAGTCCTTTCAGTATCACAATGCTAAGGTTGATATTAGGGAGGTTGGGGTGAAGTATGATTATTCACAATGCGGGAATAGTCAACTGGCTGAATTGTATGAAAAGCAGGAGGCTATAAATGATGCCATAAAGGAATTGGAAGCCTACCATAAAGCAATTCCTACATCTGGAGTTGTGAACTTTGTACACAAAAGACACGTAAACCCCGATGTAATAATTGAAACCACAGGCGAAGTAGAAACACATTATCCACCGGCGAAAACTTCTACCACGAGTGTAGCGGTGACTTTGAAGTAACAACGGCAACCACTTTGGCGTAACCGGGAATAAATACCGGCTTGGGTAACGTCCCTGATTGAATCGGGGAGATACGGGTTCGAATCCCGTAGGTGGTTCTTAAAGGCGCTGGCTCCCTATATCCAGTCTTATTATGGCTACATTCTACACAGGCAGCATCTGCCTATCAGACATCCCAAAAGAGAAAATTACCGAGGCTAAGAACGGTAAGAAGTACCTAAATTTAACCCTATGGGTGAATGACACGGCTGACCAGTACGGGAACATTGGCAGCATTCAAGTTTCGCAGACTAAGGAGCAAAGGGAGGCGCAAGAAAAGAAGCAGTATATTGGGAATTTTAAGGCACCGAATACACAGGTAGCCGCTGCATCTATTGATGACCAAAGTTTACCATTCTAACTCACCAGGGAGGGGACAAATTAACCCCTCCCTTAACCACAAACCATGACCATCCACCAATACATCGAACGCAAATACTTTCGGCTAAACACCACCGCCACAATCCGCAACGGGGTGTTATACCATTGGGTAAACGAACGTTGGATGCCAAATAAGGAATTTGAGCGGATATACCCTCTGCCGAATAAGGTGGGGAAGCAACTTACTAATTTAGATAAGAATAAGAATGCACTATTATGAAACAACACCCCCTCTGGAAGCAACGCTATAACACCGCCCATTACAATTACACGCTTGAGCGTACCCCGAATGTGGTAAAGGATGGATTCTACACCGGGCCGCCAACGCCTTTGGTTACTAAGTCTAATGGGCTGACAACTTTCATAATCAACTTCCTTAACTGGTCTGGATACCGTGCTACACGGATTAATACAATGGGCCGGCAGATTAACGGGAAGTTTATCCCATCGGCAACGAGGAAGGGTACTGCTGATATATCGGCTACGATTCGGGATAAGAACGGAATAGGCAGAAGCATTATGATAGAAATAAAAGTTGGGAAAGATAAAGCATCGCAGTATCAATTAGATGAGCAAAAAAAAGAAAGACAGGCAGGGGGAATCTATGAATTTATATCTACACCGGAACAATTCTTTACGTTATTTGATTCAATAGTTAGTTAATCTCAAACACAATGATGGTAGTTTGCTATTATCTAAATATATTTGACACCCTATAACCACCACCACCCATGCACCAATACACCGATTACCAATCACTCGGCCTCAAAGTCATCCCTATACAATGGGATGCAGAAACTAAGCAACCTGTATCACACCGCAACTGGTCTAATCCGGATGACCTGCATCTACGACCTACGGATAATGGGTTGATGATACTCACAGACAATAACTACGGCTGCCTTGACTTCGACCTAAAGAATACTAAGGATAAAGAACTATTCAGCAAATGGATGGCAATCATAACAAATGAGGCACCGGAAATCTTTAGTAAAGTATTTATAGAGCAAACCCGCAACGCAGGGTATCACGTTTGGCTAAACTATGCAGCACTACCGAGCAAAACACCGCTTGCAGAATCTCCAGAGGGTAACGAGGTAATCGCATTGTATTCAAATGGGCCTGTAGTTTATACTTACCCAACACCTGGCTATACAGAGTTTCACCAAAGTATGGAGGATGTACAGGAATTAACAGAATCAGAATATAACTACCTTATAGAAGTTTCACAATATTTTAACGAGTACAAACCTAAGTACGATCCGAGCAAGAAAGCTATCAGCTATCCGGCAGGGTATGAATCGCAGTTGGCAGAATATGACAAGTCAATATCGGATGAAGCGTTCGACACTATTCTGCAATCAATAGGGCTGCTGCCTATACAGGGCTACCGCTACGGCAAGAATGATAAGTTCCAGGCCTACAGGCGCAAGGGTAGTGATTCGGCCGGCATCTCCGCTAAAGTGTATTACAATGCCCGTAGGGTAATGATATTCAGCGCATCCATGAGTAACTTTCCCCATTGGCATAATAAAGAGCAGTATCCGGTTTGGTGCTTACCGCCATCGTTTATTCTATTCTACCACCTCGGTAGAGATTGGGATGCCGTACTAAAACACATCGGCATTGAACCTGCAGAACAGGGTTACCCGTTTAGTATTTTCCCACAACTTATTAACAATTCGCTGCACGAAGTAGCAACCGAAATGAGCCTATGTCCAGAGTTTCTCGCAACTGCCGGAATATGGACTATCTCATCGCTTGCAGGGAACTGCTATACATCCGACTTTCACAATGTAAAAAACATAGTATTTGCTATTATGATAGCCCCCGTATCGGTGGGTAAAACTCCGGCATTTAAAGCTATGTGTGAGGAACCATTAGCCGGGCTGCTGAAAACAGAAGATGCCGCCTACAAATTAGCTATGGATAACTGGCTGATTGAGAAAGCAGCAGCCAACGTAAATAAGGAATCATTCAGCAAGCCTAAACCCAAACGATTCCACCCATTCGCAGTTGATGGCACCACCGAGGGCTACATAGCCCTAATGCAAGACCAGGAGGCAGGGATGGGAGTATATCACGATGAAGCGGAAACTATCCTAAACGCAGGGGCGCACAAAGCGAATAACGATGCTATTTCATTCTTTACTCAAGCATTCACCGGGGGCAGGTACACCCAAATTAGAGCGGATCGGGAGAAAGAAAGAGTAGTTAAATCACTTAACATATCCCTTTTGATGGGTACGCAGCCATCCAGGTTGGCACACATATTCGGGGCTGATAAAATTCAATCAGGATTCGCCTCACGTTTCCTTATGGTTAAATCCGATTACATCAAACTGAATGAAGATGCCGACCCATTTAGCGGTGGCCGGCAAATGTGTAAGGAGTGGAAAGAATTGGTAACTCACCTGTACCGCATCAACAAAGAATTTGCAGCCGGGGATTGTGCGCCCATACGAATTGAGATTACACCAGATGCGAAAACACTATACACCAAATACTACAGGCAGAATTTAGCGGATGCGAATAGCCGGATGGCAGGTAAAGCAGAGCAATACATAATGGGTGCTGAAGCTAAAATGAGCGCATACTTCCCACGGATGTGCCATGTGGTAGCTATATGCCAAAACGTACTAAAACCCGTTATAACCGTGGAGATAGTTAACAAAGCATATAACCTGTATAGGTACTATGCGGAGAGTACGATATCCATAATTAGTGAGTTATGTGCTGAAACGGAATCCGGCCTACCTGCTGACCTGCGGCTACTGGTTGATAACCTACCGCCAAAGTTTACCACAAAGGAGGTAGATTTGCTTTGTGTAAGGCTTAACATTAAACCTAAGCGATTCTTCGATGCTATGCGTAGGGCTGACTTTGCAAGGGTTGTGAAAAGGGTGGCGCATGGGCAGTATGAGAAAATGTGAGTTGGTTACAATACATAACCGACTGAAATAATAGTATTCATGTGGTGTTTTGGTTTCCCCTGGTGTTTCTACATCGGGGGTTTTTTATACCCATTAACGCCCAAATTGGGGGTAATACCCAACATTTGTGAGCGATAAATTATACCATTTCGTTAGCTCCAACATCATGGTTATAATCACGTTTACGGAGTTTTGCAAGGGTAAGCATTACCTGCATTTTAACCTGATTAATGTACTGCTTTTCAACTCTAATGCTTATCACTTTACTATCATTGTACTTTCGTGGGCGACCTGCTCCGGTACGCTTACCACCTCTTAAATTTTGCTTTTCCATTTAATTATATATTACAATTTCAAAGTTACAATATTTTGATTACATATTACAAAATCAAATTAGCATTAGGTTATCGGTATAAATATTCGCAATATTCGCACCTACTGCGAATTTGTAACTGATTGATTACTATAGGCTAACTAACCATATTCGCATATTCGCAGAAATTTCAAAGAAATAATAATATTATATATCTATACATAATACTCTATATTACTAAGGAGGTGCGAGAAATATGCGAATACTGCGAATTTGACTGATTATCAATGAGTTATCTGCGAATTTGACCGCGAATATCTGCGAATTTGGTGGTTAGTGCAAAATATGGGTAACTTTGTAAACAACAAGTATCTACAGAGTGCCAAAGAAAGGACATACTAACAATCCTAATGGGAGGCCGAAAGGAACACCGAACAAGGTTACTAAATCAGTGAGGGAGCATTTCGCCACCGCATTTGACCTGCTACAGGATGATGACACGGTTAACCTTACCGCATGGGGTAAAGCTAACCCCACCGAATTTTACCGCCTGGCATCCAAACTGATTCCGCTACAGGTTGCCAACGATCCGGATAACCCAATGCCGACTACCATCATTCAGATTATCCCCGACACCAAATCACACCCCATTGTATAAATTGTGTATCTATTGTGGAAAACAAAAGTGTAGGCTACAGATGAACCACTCCAAAGATATTTGCTATCTTTGTGAAACACGCTCGGACACCATGCACATACATTACAACTTTGCAACACGTAGCAGACCCGAAAAGATGGCTGCTGCATTCGCTACCATTCAGGCATATTCACATTCTAAGAAGTACACGGTTGGATTAACGATTGATGATGATGATACCGTTACGCTAAACTCAAATGAGTTAGCCGACCTGCTGAAGTTCCCCAATGTGTTTATCACAATGGGCAAATCCAAAAGCAAGGTACATGCCATTAACAGGGGAATGGAAGGATGGCAGGGGGATATAGTTGTGAATATGAGCGATGATATGCGATTCATTAAGCACGGCTATGACATTGACATTATCAATGCATTTGAGGGCAACTTAGACCTATTCATTCACTTTCCCGATGGCAGGGTTAATCACTTGCTGCCTACGATGTCCATCATGGGTAGAACGTACTATGAGCGTTTCGGGTACATCTACCACCCCCAATACGAATCCCTTTGGTGCGATAACGAGGCTATGGATGTGGCGAAGATGTGCAATTCGTATAAATACGTAGATAAGCGGATATTTGACCACTACCACCCTGCATGGACTGGGGAGCCTGTAGATGCGTTGCTTAATCATACTCAATCGTTTTACAGAGCGGATGAGATAACCTATATCCGGAGATCAAAAGCCGGGTTTCCTAAACAGAATGTATGACACCGAAAGATAAAGCACAGGAATTGGTTGATAAGTTCATTGTACATACAAGAGTTTATCACGAAGTATTAGGATGGGAAGATTATATAGAATCAGCTAAACAATGCGCATTAATTGCAGTAGATGAGATAATTGAAGCTACTAAACATGTAGTGGATAGACCTGATTTTAATGGCATTGTTTTCAATACTTATTGGGAACAAGTCAAAGCCGAAATCCAAGCACTATGACCCTATCAATCCTAATCTGCACCCTCCCACAACGCATAGGCTATCTTTCGCAGTTGCTCCAGGTACTTACACCGCAACGCACACCAGAGGTTGAAGTTCTAACCGAATCTGATAACGGTGCAATGACTACAGGCCGTAAACGTAACCTACTACTACAACGCAGCACGGGAAAATATGTGGTATTCATTGATGATGATGACATGGTGAGCAGTACATACGTTAAAGACATCCTAACGGCAGCCGAATCTAATCCCGATGCTATCGTATTTAATGGCACAATGACCACCAACGGCACGGATGAGCGTAAGTGGTACATAAGTAAGGATTACGGATATGAGGCGAAGGGCGGGGCTTATTACCGCTATCCTAACCATATCGTACCCATACGCAGGGAGATAGCAATTGCATTCCCTTTCATGGATATTCGTATCGGTGAAGATTATGCGTGGGCAACGGCTATACACAATGCCGGGCTGATTAAGACCGAGGTGAAGATTGAGAAGGAACTTTATCATTATCAATTCAGGACAAACAAGTAACATGCAATTACCTGCAACACAATGGTTATCTGATAAGCTAAGCGAAATTCAAAAGGAATGTAGTGAGTTGGGCTGGAAGGCATACAACGAAAAGAAGCAGGAGATAGTTAACCAGGCAAATCAAATGTTTGCAGAGCAAATAGCAAAGGCACACGGCAGAAAGATAATAAGGGCATCAAAACCTAACTTTAAGGAAATGACAGGGGAGGAGTATTACAAATTAAATTATAGCAAATAACATGGAACAGCAAACAGGGGTGGAGTGGTTTGCAGAAATGATTACTGAAATGATACACGAAGCATATCACTCAGAACTTGCAGACTTATTTGAACAAGCCAAAGAATTGGAAAAGCAGCAAAGGGAAGATGACTATAAGAGAGGATGGGAAGAGGCAACAAGTATTGGAGTTAAAGAATCATATAAATATCAAGACAGAAATTAGACAAACACCGAAACCTACGGCAAATGAGATACTCCCAAAATAACGAGCAGGATATAATCCTTGCCTACTTCCAATCCCGCAAAGGATTCTTCCTTGACATTGGGGCGAACGATGGCGTTACCTTATCTAATACCTACGCATTGCAGCTACAGGGGTGGAGCGGTGTACTGGTAGAACCAAGCGAAGAAGCGTTCAACCGGATATTAGCCAATCCTATGGTACACAAGTTTAATGTAGCAATAGGCGAAACGGATGGGCATTGTACGTTCCATGAGATGGGCGACCACTTAGGCAAGGGCGATGTATCGCTACTTAGTACAATCAAACGTAACGAAACTAAACGATGGCCGTGTACGGAGTTCAAAGAGCGCATGACCGAGGTATGGACATACAACACCCTGGTAAAGAACTCCCCATTCAAGTACTTTGATTTTATCTCTATCGATGCCGAGGGCGTGGATTATGAGATACTTGAACAAATTAACCTTAAGCATACGCAGATGGTATGTATTGAGCATAACGGTAATGTAGACTTGTTTCACCTTATCAAAGATTACTGCAACAAGGCAGGGTTAACGAAGTGCTTATTAACTAACTTAGAAAATGTAATATGGGCAAGGTAGATAGAATAAAGGTGCATCAAAAATATAATGGTCATTGTGGTTATTGTGGCAAGGAAATAACGATAAAAGAAATGCAGGTTGACCACATGAAACCAAGATGGTCTGCAAATGATGATACCATACACGATTTCAGTAATCTTATGCCATCATGTAGAAGTTGTAACCACTACAAAAGAGCAGACAATGTGGAGCAGTTTAGGTTATCTATGAAAGGGCTGCATAAAAGACTTGAAAACATATACATTAACAATGTAGCCGTTGATTATGGAATGATTGATATAAAGCCATTTGAAGGGTTGTTCTATTTTGAAAAACAAAAGTAATATGAAAACATCCGGTAAAGTAATCGTATCCCTATCATCCACAGGCAGGGAGAACTACAACGAGGCGCAATTAGGACTAATCAGAAGTATAGACCGCAAGGCACCCGACTACGATACTCACTTTCGTAGTGTGGATGGGTATGTGGATGAGTACCTTGAACGCAAGATTCACCTGGGCGACTGGCCTAATACCGAGAAGTGGGGTAAGTCATGGAATCACCAGAATATGCCGTATCAATTCAAGCCGTTCATGGTAGCGGAGGCATTGGAGATGGGATACCGGAAAATCATTTGGTGCGATTCCACAATCCGGGTACACCAGAATCCCGATCCATTGTGGGCATTGGCAGCCGAACATGGGATTGTAGCATGGAACAACGAAGGGCATCCGTTACACAAGTACATCCCCGACCATCAAATCAAGTTCTTAGGGCTAAATAGCTATAGGGATGTGATTACCATGTATCAAATTATGGCCTGTTGTATTGTGTTCGATTTCGACCACCCCAAGACTATGCCTATCTTTGAAAAGTGGATAAAGGGAGCAAAGGAGAATTGCTTTCATCACAATGAATCAGTTAATCCGCAATTTATCAGCAGCCGACATGACCAGGCACTACTATCCGGATTGATGAACTTAGCAGGGATTCCGGTGCAACCTTACGGAGGGTTAGCATACAGGCACTATCTGCCTGTTGAACCTTATTTTATTAATTGGGGGGTAAAAGATTAGTATGGACTTCACAAAAGAGCAATTTATCAACTTTTGGGGCAAGAGCGGATATTATGAAGCGTTTACCTATGGGATAGGCATAGACAAGGTGATTGAACGTACTATTGTGCCATTCAGTAATAAAACCTGTTTAGAAATAGGATGCGGTGGCGGTGTATTTACTAAGGTACTATCAGAGCAGTTCGATGTTGTTTTTGGTATTGATGTAATTCCAAAACATGAAGGCGTAAAATACCATAATGTTATTTATACCGAACTGAATAACCAAGATTACAAATGCACAGGCATACCGGACAACTCAATTGACTTTGTATTCAGTTACGGTGTGTTTTGCCATTTCTCAAATGATGCCATCAAAGAATATCTGCAATCTATTTACAGAGTGATGAAGAAGGGCGGTGATTGTGTGATAATGATTAGTAACTTTGATAAAATAAAAGCAGAGTTCCCCGACTTCGATGATTGGACTAAATACAAGTTAGGAGATAGAATGTTAATCGGGCATTTTTACCAAGATGATAGAACGGTAGATATTATGAAACATAAATTCAAAATTGTTAGCCGTAACCTAACACCCGACCACAGGGATATAGTGGTACATCTAAAGAAATAATATGGGCTACACTCACGAAACAACACGCATAATAGACCCCTACCTGCCACACATACAATCGGTGGTAGATTTAGGAGCGCAAAACGATTACCGGGTGCCATTACCTGCCCCTTACACTAAAGATTCTTACTATGCCGGCAAAGACTATGAAGCCATTGATATTTCGGGTGAGAACGGCTCAACCCCGTTGGACTTATCCCGATTACACAAGTTCGACAAGCAGTTTGATTTATTGGTGGATGCCGGCACATCCGAACACGTTGGCACCAATGGGAAGCATGACATCAAAGCCATATACAATTGTTGGCGGAACAAACACAACCTCGTTAAACTCGGAGGTTATATCATCTCCGAAAACCCAAAAACAGGCAACTGGCCCGGTCATGGATTCAACTACGTTACAGAAGAGTTCTATCGTAATCTGGCTGCAATCTGCGGCTATACTTTGCATGATGTTGGTAGCGTTGCTGCTATGGGCAATTATAATGACGGGTGGAATGTTTACTCGGTTCTGCAAAAGACTAAAGAAGAGTTTTGTACGTTAACTGAATTTAAGACCTGTGGAATTAAAACAGATTAGAGCAACCCCGGTATTCTACGAAAACGTAGCAGCATACAAAAGTGATGCCCCGATAATTTGTAACGAGGGCGGCTCACGTAGTAGCAAGTCCTATAGCATAGTGCAACTCCTTATATCCATTGCAGCCGATAAGAATGCTAAAAACATCCGCATCTCTATTGTATCGCACTCCCTACCGCACATCAAACGTGGTGCATACAGGGATTTCAAAACAATCATGGAGGAATGGCATTTGTGGGATGACAAGAAATTTAGCTACACCGATTTTATCTACCGATTCGATAATGGCAGCTACATCGAACTATTCGGACTTGAAGATGAGGGCAAAGCAAGGGGGCCGGGTAGGGATATACTATTCGTTAATGAAGCCAACCTCATACGTAAGGCGTTATTCGACCAACTGGCGATGCGTACAACGGGTAAGATATTCTTAGACTGGAATCCTGCGGACTTCGTTTCATGGGTGTACGAAGTATCGGATAACCCGATTAACAAGCGCATACACTCTACCTACCTAAATAACCTCGGCAACCTTTCGCAAATACAGATTGATACGATTGAAAGCTACAAGCTATTACCGGATGACTTCATGTGGAAGGTTTATGGACTCGGCCAGCGTGGTGCAGCAAAGGAGATTATTTATACTCAATGGCAAATTACCGATGAGTTACCAGAAGGCGGCGATATATTTTATGGATTAGACTTCGGTTATGTGCATCCGCTTGCACTTGTCAAGGTATGCCATTACCAGGGGGCGAATTATGTAAAGCAGTTAATTTACAAATCCGGATTAACCCCATCTGAAATAAGCAGGGAAGTAAAGGATCATATATCAGACCGCAAGCCGGTGTACTGCGATGCTGCCGAACCGAAAAGCATTGAGGAACTATACAGGGGCGGTATTAATGCACAAACTGCAAACAAGGAAGTATGGGCAGGGATATTGAAAGTGAAAAGCTACCCGCTATTTGTACATAAGGATAGTAAGGACATCATTCGGGAACTGCAATCCTACAAATGGCGCAAGGATAAAAACGATAATGTAATTGATGAGCCTGTGAAAGAATCAGATGATGCCCTTGATGCAATGCGCTATGCCATATTCACCCACCTACATAAGCCAGCGTTCAAGGTGGCGGTATGGTAAGGGTTTTCGGTGTAATTTTGTATAAATCTTTTAAATATGGGTTTATTCGATTTTCTTAATCGTAAGGCGGCACCCGCTAAGATGCCTGTGCAAATGTCGGTGGAGCGTGGGTTACTCACGTGGGATGGGCAGAATCAAGCAGAGATAGTTAGGGATAGTTACATAGGCAATGATTTAGTATACGCCATCATTACCCTAATAACCCAAAAAGCAAAGGTTGCGCCCTGGTTTGTGTATAGGGTTAAGAACAAAGCAGCGCAGAAACGCTACATGGCTAAGATGCAGCAACCGGATGCTATTACTGACTATGCCAAACTGAAAGAACTGAAAGAGGAAGCGTTCGAAATATACGAAGGCGATAGCCGGCTGAATGAATTACTGAAATACCCGAACTCTGAAGATACATGGAGCGATATTATAGAGCAATGGGTAGGGTTTAAGAAGATTACAGGCAATGCTTTTATGTACGCAAAGCAGGTCGGAGAGGAATCAGTTAACAGGGGCAAGCCGTTAGAACTTTATATGCTGCCATCGCAGTACATGGCAATCAAAGTAGATATTGAGCAGTTCCCACCAAAGAAGGTAGCCTATCAGTTGTACTATGGGCAGTACATCCCTTTCAATACAATAGAGATTCTGCATGATAAATACTTCAACCCCGAATGGAATGCGACCGGAGGGCAGTTGTACGGATTATCACCGCTACGTGCTGCATCTAAGGTACTGACACGTTCCAATGCAAGCAAGGAGGCATCCGTAGCGATGTTCGATAACATGGGGCCGTTAGGGGTGTTATACATGGATGACCAACGCTTTGACCCTTTATCCGGCAGCGAACAAGCACAGGCACTCAAGATGCAAATATCAGCGAACACAGGGGCCGCAAAGCATGGCAGCGCAGCCGTATCAGGTTACAAAGTAGGATGGGCGCAGATTGGTTTACCTGCGAAGGACTTACAATTAATAGAAGCGGAGAAATGGGATAAGGAGGCACTATGTTCAATCTATGGTGTACCTCCGGTGCTACTGGGTAATACCGATGCTGCTACGTACAACAATATGAAGGAAGCAGAGAAATCACTAACCATTCGGGCGGTGTTACCGGAACTAACTGCCATTCGTGATAACATTAACCGCAAGATGCAAACCGACTGGGGGTATAAGGGTAGCGATATATTCGTGGACTTTGACATGAGCATCTACTCCGAACTTGAAGCAAACAGGGCAGAGCAAAGTACATGGTTAAATACTGCATGGTGGTTAACGCCTGAGCAGAAACTAAAAATACAGGGACTTGCACCCGATCCGAATGTACCTATTGAAGATTATCAAAAGTTGTACGTGCCATCCGGACTTACTCCGATAGATGATTTCACTAACCTGCCTTTGAATGTACCGCCAACTTTATAACGCATATCGCAAACGATACAGGGTACTTATCAAGCGTGAGTTGGATAAGCAGACCAAGCAAATACTTAATGGCGAGCAGCCAAGTAAGGAAGGGCTAAAAAATACACTACGTAATTTGCAACAGGGGGCAAGCAAGGCAATGGCAAAGCACTCATACACCAAAATACGCAAGTCGGCAGGTGTAAAGGATTCCATGACACCTGAACAGAAATGGGCAGACATCATGAGAATACTAATAGAGAAATCATTAGAAAAACTTGTTGATGACATTACAGAAACAACAAAGGAAAAAGTAAGGCAAGCACTAATAAAGGGAGTACAGGAGAATTGGGATTTACGAAAGATTATTCAAGAGATAGAGAAAGCAGGGGTAAACGCATATCGTGCAGAATTAATTGCACGTACCGAAACTACTAAAGCAGCTAATCAAGGTTCATTACTTGGGGCAGTATCAACCGGATTGCAATCTGTTAAAGAATGGATAGCAATATTAGATGATAGAACACGTAGAACCCCTCGTGATATGTTTGACCATTTTACTATGGATGGTAAGCAAGTGCCGATTGATGAATTGTTTACCGTTACCGGAAGTGAATCTACTGCATCAATGGAATACCCCGGAGATCCAAGCGGAGGGTTAGGTAATATTTGTAATTGCAGGTGTACAATAGGATTCGAGGCATTAAGAGATGCAAACGATAAACCGATACCAATACAAGGTGGATTACGTGGCGCAGCCGGGGAGATGTGGAACCTATGGAATAACCCCGTATTTTTGCAAGTAAACAGAGGAGTATATGAAGCATTACCAGGTTAAAGATATTAGCAACGGCATCGAGGATATGGATATTCGTTCACGTAACGTGAAAACGGTATGGGCTATGTGTGGCAATGTTGATTTAGATAACGATGTGATTGTACCGGAAGCATTTACAAAGACTATACAGGAACGTGGGCCGCTTGGTAAGAATCTAATATGGTCTTTAGTTGACCATAAGAGTTCAATGAAGTACGCACTTGGTAAGCCGAAAGAATTATACGTGGAAGGGAATGCACTTATTGCCGTTACTGAAATAATCGAAACGGAGATGGGCGAAGATATGCTGAAATTATATGAGGCTAATCTAATCAATCAGCACTCAATCGGATTCAGCACTATCAAATCCGAAATGGATAATTCTACTGGCATTCGTACAATCAAAGAATTGATGCTCTATGAAGGTAGTGCCGTTTTATGGGCAGCCAACCCCGAAACACCTACATTAGCAATGTATAAAGGGATGGAACAAGCAGAGGTGCAGGAAACGCTTAACGGTAGATTAGAAAAGCTACTAAAGGCGTTCAAGCATGGCACATTTACAGATGAAACTTTCTCCCTGTTGGAGATAGAAATAAAGCAAATACAGAAAGCAATTTCAGACATTACCACTCAACCCGCAGCGAACGCAGTCGAGCCGGATACGAATGCAATAGTATTTGAAGCACTCAAACAATTTAATCACTCGTTAAAATCATTAAAATGACAAACGAACAAATCGCTGCGGAGGTAAAATCAATAGGAGACAACCTTACGCAAGTATTGGCAAATTCTGCCAATGCAAAAACTGATGCGGCTGATGCCAAATTAGTAGTTACCGAACTTAAAAGCAAATTAGATTCAGTAGTTACACCTGCTGACCTTGCCGAGTTCAAAGGAGTTATGCAAAATCAATTTGATGCCCTTACCACTAAGGTAAAAGCCGGTAATCCTGATTCTGCAAAAAGTTTCAACGAAGTATTATCCGAGAAGTTAGAAGGTCGCAACATCGAAGCCGAAATCAAAAAGAATGGCCGTGTTCTGATTGAGATGCCCGAAGTAAAGACTATCACTTTGGCCACTAACCTTTCCGGTGATAGCGTTGCGACTTACAATAGCCGCCAAGCTACACAGCCTGCGCAGTTGGTAAATATGCGTGATTTCGTGCCTACCGTTCAAAGCCCTACAGGTTTGTATGTTACATACCGCGAGGCTACTGGTAATGCAAACAACATCGCTGCACAACTTGAAGGTTCACTGAAGCAAGAGAATAACTATTCTCTGACCGAGGTAAAGACTGTTAATCAGTTCATCGCTGGTTTTACTAAGTTTAGCCGTCAGATGCTTGCATCTTTGCCTTTCATGAGCCAAACGTTACCACGTTTGTTGACTCGTGATTTCTTCAAAGCAGAGAACGCTTCTTTCTTCTCAAGCGTATCAGGTGCTTCAACTGGTGTAACTACCACTTCTGCATCTACCAACCTCGGAGATTTGATTCAGTTGATTGGTAATCAGCGTGCTGCTGATTTCAGTCCTTCTGTAATCTTCGTGAGCAATGCACAATACAGCACTTTGCTTATCGAATCTTTCACCAACGGTTACTACTTAGGTGCAGGTTCTTTAGGTATCGGTGCTAACGGTGCTTTGAATCTTGTTGGTGTGCCTATCGTTGGCGTTAACTGGATTCCTAATAACCGTGCTTTGGTACTTGACAACTCATTTATTGAGCGTGTAGAGGTGAACGGTTTGAACATTGAGTTATCTTACGAAGATCAAAACAACTTCGTAACTAACATGGTTACTGCAAGAATCGAATGTTATGAGGCTATCAACTTGATGCTTCCTAACTCTTCTATTTACGCTACTATCTAAATTTAGTGGGGAGGGTAAAACTCTCCCCATTATTTTTTCCCCATGAAACATATTTCTAAGCGTGAGCGAAAACACCCCACCAAAAAGACTACGCATATTGTGGCACGTACAGAGCTACTTGCCAATGGCAAAATCTGGGTCAGAATGGAACGCCCACAACATCAACAAATGGCTGATGAGCAGAGGCCACCTTGTAAAGGTGATGACCTCAAAGATGAATAATGAGAACTACGAATACGATGGAATCCACGTATTCAACAGAAGCAATGATTGGTACTTCCATCATGAATGGGCTGATGTAATCTTTACACAATTAGATTTCGCAGGTGATGTAGCTATTGACTGCAAAAGCACAAAGAAACCTGCCGTTTGGTTTGCACATAATACTTTCATGTACTCATCCGTACGTACACACAGGGAGTTGAATGTAGTGTATAATTCGTACTGGAATAGTGAGGAATGCAAGTATCAAAACAACGGGTTTGTATTGCAGCCACCTGTTGACATCAACCATTACAGGGGTGAGAAAGGAGATAAGATTACCCTGATTAATCTCAATCATAATAAAGGTGCTGAAATGTTCTACCGCATAGCAGAAGCTATGCCGGATAGGCAGTTTCTTGCCATACAAGGCGGGTACGGGCAACAGATATACAAAGAGTTGCCGAATGTAGAGTTTATGGCTAATCAGTCAGATATACGCATCGCATATCGCAAAACGAGAATACTACTTATGCCATCGCACTACGAATCATGGGGGCGAACGGCAACCGAGGCAATGGCATCGGGTATTCCGGTTATTTGTACCGACTTGCCCGGATTACGTGAGAATTGTGGGGATGCTGCAACGTACTGCAAACAGGATAGATTAGATGAGTGGGTGGCGGCTATACGAAATGTGGAGGAAAACTACGAAATTTGCAGTTATAAGGCATACGATAGGGCAAATGAATTGCAGCCGGAAAACAATCTAATAAAATTCGAGCAATGGGTAACTACTCTTACATAATTGATTCTAACATCACGGAGGTAAGCTATTCCGAACCCGTAACGCTGGCAGAGGCGAAATTATACATTCGTGTTTCGCATACTTCTGAAGATGCGCAAATATCCGAAATGATACGTGCTGCTAGGCAAATAATTGAAAAAGCTACCGGGTTATCGCTTATCACTAAGCAGGCAGAGGTATGGTTTTGCAACAAAGCGGGATGGTTCCAGTTACCACACGGCCCGATAACTTCATCTATTACCCTGTACGATGTAACCACAGGCACCGAATTAACGGATAAGACTATCATGGGCGGCAAGCATCCGGTTATAACCTTCCCTGCTATTGACAAAATGCGGGCGGTGTATAATGTTGGATTTACCGCATTACCCAACCCATTGAAAACGGCTATACTTGACCAGGTAAATCACTTGTATGAGAATAGGGGAGCATTTGATGAAACAATGGGAGTTTGTCTGAAGGCGTGGAGAACGTGCCAAATGTACTCTAAAACTTCGCCAATCCTATGAGAATAAAAGGAAATAGCCCAAAGTTTCTATCGGCTGAATTACTTATTGAGCCGATGGTATTAATGGTGCCTACTACCACAACCGATAGTGAGGGGGGCTACACGGTTACCTATGCGGCAGGAAGTACGATATGGGGAATGTATGTACCATTAGGGCAAGACCGACAATTATTATCAGCGGAGGTAACTTTCACCGATTCGGCAAGGATTTACATCCGCTACCCCCTCACTTTCGACAATACGTATAAAATACAGATTAATGGGTTTGATTATACAATCCATTCGATAACTGATATTGAGAATAGAAAAGAATATTACGAAATAACAATATTTAGATAATGGCTAAGGTAGAACTCGACTTATTGGGTGGCAAGGCGGTGAGGCGAATGTTTGCAATAGCAGCCGAAAAGGTAGGCCCGCAACTTGCAAAGGAAATGAATGCCTCTGCTTTAACGATTGAGAAAGATGCAAAGCGGTTAGCACCTGCGAACTTTGGGAAGTTACGCCAATCCATAAAGCACAATATTGGTGAGCCGTTAATGAAATCGGTATATTCAGAATTAGGTTATGCGCCCTATGTAGAGTTTGGCACGAAATCTAAAGCAATGACAAACCCAATCCATAAAGGGTTTTCAGCATATGCCGCACAATTTAAGGGGAAGGGTGAGGGTGATTATGGAGATTTGATATTATCACTTCTTTATTATGTAAAGCGTAAAAAGTTAGCCGGAACATACAAAGTAAAATCAAAGAGAAGGGTAGGGAATGCTAATCAAAGGTTAGATGAGGATTTGAGAGTGGCAGAACGCATGGCATACTTTATACTGAAAAACGGAATTAAGCCACAACCTTTTCTTATACCTGCCTACCTCAATGAAAAGCCGAAACTTATTAAACGAATAGTAGAATTATTGAAGTTCAAATGATAATGAAAAACCCCGCCATACCGATAAAACAATGGTTAGTTGCCCGCCTACAGGCATACGCCTATATTGATGTGTACGATGGCATGACTCCAACGGATGCAGATGGGGAGTATATTGTTATCACTTCCCGAACTGCGAACCAAGGGGAAGGTAAAGACTGCTTCCAATTTGAGGTATCGGCTAACGTGGATATAGTAACTAAGGGCAGTAACTTCGGATTCAAGAGAGCAGAGCAAATAGCAGAGTTGGTTGTGGGCGGTATCAATTCAGATACGGTAGTAACCTTACCTGTGGGTTGGGATTGTAAAAACGTGGTATGTGAATCCATCAACAACTTAGAGGACTTAGACCCCTTTGAGAATACTTTTCGTGTAATAATTCGTTATACCTTTGTAATCACTCAAACAATATAAAATGGCATACACTTTCGTAAACGGCAGAGATATAATTCTGCAAATTGACTGGGATAACAATTCTACGTTTCTCCCTGTTGCGTGTTTAACCTCTGTATCAATGGATGTAAAAAGAGATGCCATTGATGCTGATTCTAAATGTGGCGACCAACAATTGCCTGGTGATAGCGTGATGCAGACCATTTCGGTTAGCGGTAATGCAATCGACCAAACAGGCACAATCGACAAAGAAAGCTATGAGCGGTTGTATTCTTTGGTAGGTAGCAAGGCAGTAGTTGCTGCAAAGTTCGGCCCTGCATCTCCTGTATCGGGCGACATCGTTTACACAGGTAATATATTTGTTACCTCTATAAAATTGGATGCAAAGGATAAAGACTTGATGAAGTTTGATGCAGAGTTTGGTGTTCAAAGTGCGCCAATGACCCAAACTAAAACGTACTAATTTATGACACCATACGAACTACAGATTTCGGGGGGTGTTGTAAAATTGGAATGGGGTACATGGGCGATGCACCGCTACTGCGAACTGAATGGGGATATTCCTATCAGCAAGTTGTTAAGCCTGTATAACGGTGAGGTGTTTTCCTTCAAGCATATTATAACAATGGTACAGGCAGCAAGTGAGAGCGCAGGGTTAGTGATAGATGATAGGACTGCTGCAAGGTACATAGATGAAGCGGGCGGGGCGAATGGTAAGGCGGTGAATGAGTTTATCCACTATACTATAAAGTGTATGACACCGGATGTGCCAACGGATGAAAAGCCTGTGGAAGAAAAAAAAAGTTAAGGGAAAAGACTTGGGATGAGATACTTGTTCTCGCCATTGAAGCCGGAATGACCATCGAAGGTTTTTGGAGGGCTACATGGCGAGAATTTTTGCTTTATAGGAAAGGTTACGAAGCGAAGCAGTTAGCCGAATGGCAACGTACACGAATGATAGCCTATATCATTTATTGCACGAACACCGAAAGCGGCAAGCGAAAAGATATAGCAGAGTTCTTACCTTTGTCAACGGATGAGCAACCGGATCGGGGCGAGAGATTAACGCAGGAACAATTTATAGAGAACATGAAGAAACTTAGTCAAGCAATATAAGATGGCAGAAGAGAAACTCCGGATAACGATTACCGCTGATAATAAGGATGCGCTTGCAAAGTTTAATCAGACTATTGCAGGGTTGGATGGCATTAGTTCGGCAAGCGGTAAGGCCGGCGGTGCAACTAAGAAACTGGGTACTGACTTTACCGGAATGAGTAGGGTATTGCAGGATTTGCCATTCGGATTTATGGCAATACAAAACAACTTAACTCAACTATTGCCAGCAGCAGGTGCAGCAGGGTTGGCATTTTCTGCTTTAATGGCAGGGATACAATTTGCCCAAGTAGGATTAACGTATTGGACAAGAGGTATAAAAGAATCTGATGAGGCATTACAGGCATCTACTAAATCAGTAACTGATTTTAATGTTAAGTTAGTAGATGCAAAAACAAATTTTCAATCAGCACGTGCAGGAGTTTTAAGCAAAGATGAAGCATTAAAAAAGTATAATGAAACGCTTGGAAGTTCAATAGGTTATGCAAAAACAATGCAAGAGGCAGAGGCATTAATGGTAAAAAATACTGCCACCGTAGTACAATCTATAAATCTTAGAACACAAGCACAATTATTTGCTGCTAAAGCAGCAGAATTACAGGCTAAAATATCTACCGGCGAGGTTTATAACATGAGTTTGATGGAGCAGGCAGTTACTGGAGCAAAAGCTGCTTTTGGTGGGTTAGGTTCGATTGCAAGTGCTGCTGCAAATGAAATGTCAAGTAGATATGTTAATGCAAATAAAAATATTGAGCAGTTTAATAAACTTAGTCAAGATGCTTTAACTAAAGCAATCAATTTAGAAAAAACATTAGTAGGTTCAAGAACTGCACCGCAAAGTGGTGGCGGCGGCGGTAAACCCAAAGAGGTTGCAGTAAAAGATGAAAACAAAGTTTTAGAAGAGCAAATCCAAATATACAAGCGGTTACAGGCACAGATGATGGGGCAGGGCTTTATTACGCAAGAGAAAGCAAAAGAGAAAGACCTAACCAATCTCAAACTAAGGATGGATAGTAATGCTCAATTAAATGAAATTACTGCAAGGCAAATTGAATTAGATGACCAAAAGAATGCCCGTGTTGAATTAGCAAATCAGTTGACCGATAGAGCAATGCAGGGCATAACAGGTATAGCTAATGCAATGGTAAATGGGGGTAATATTGGTGAGGCGTTTGGTAATATGTTTAAGCAGTTGGCTATTGATATTGCAATGGCAGCAGCGAGGGCGGCAATCTTTCAAGGTATATTAATGGCATTGCCGGGGTTAGGCGGCGGAGCAGGCGCAGGCAAGTTTCTGACTGGCTTCGGTAAACTTCTCGGCTTCTCACAAGGCGGCACCGTTTCCGGCCCACAATCCGGCTATCCTGTAATGCTACACGGCACAGAGCATATTGTACGCCCCGACCAAATGAAGTCAATCATTGCATCGGCATCGCAGATGGGGGGGAGTAATAGTAGCAGGGTAATGGTAGAGGGTATAATTAGGGGTAACGATATATTCCTTTCACAACAAAGAACGGGAACATTCCGCTCACTTACAACGTAATACAATGGCAGGTTTTTGTAAGAAAGTAGTAATTGATATTATAGCAGGTGACCTTACCGCCTCGGATGATGGATTCGTTTATATAAGTTTTGTAGATTGTGGCGGGGATGATGTAGTGGTAGGATATAATACCGCAAAGTTAGATTTTGACACAGGTTACTGCATGGATACAACCCGTGACTACACGGCTGAAATATACGTAGGTGGCATACCTACTGTACCGCCTTACAATAGCCGGGTTACGGAGGGCGATCCCTGTACCGAATCAAATCCGGTAGAAATACCCCCGGCAGTAGTACCACCTGCATACGGAAAGAAATACACCCTATCAGCAGTAGGCAAATCTGGGCATACTTTCACGGCTGAAATATGGGAGAAACTATACACAGGGGCAACATACCCCATTAACACATCACTCAATCCATTTGTGCTTGATTGCCTTGCCTCTAACGATGACCCATTCCAACCAATACTACCCACTACATTTACAATACGGGCAGACTTCACAAACTTTACAGGGCCGTTCCCTGACTTCTTATCTACTGATGATAGAAAATACTTTGTTAAATTTTATGCAAGTGGTACAACCTATTTGTTGTGGAATGGCTTTATATTAATGGATACTATTTCATTGCCATTCACAACAGGGAGTACAATCATTGATATAATTTGTGTAGATGCAATCGGGCAATTAAAATCGGTTACCTACTTACCCGGTGTACCGCTTCTGACAAGTACAGAAAGTATTGTTAAAACAATAAACAACTGCCTTGCCTATTTATTATATCCGGGCGGCTACAAAGTAAACTTTGCCGTTAATTACTACACATCGCAGCTATCAGATGCAACAAGCGCACTCCGGCAGATATACGTTACTCAATGTAACTGGCAAACAGGCTCGGAGGCTTATCTAACCTGCTACGAAATTATAGAAATCATTTGCACCGCATTCGGGGCGCAAATATATCAGTCGGGCGGTGAGTGGTGGATTACATCGGTGAACGAAAGGGCAAGCAATACGATACGGGTATTCCAAACGGATCAAGATACTTCGGCCGATGTTGCCTATACAAAAACATTGAACTACACAATTCAGCCATACCAAAGTGATACGCTGACTCCGTTCTATTTTGTAAACAATGCACAAACGAAAATACTATCAAAGGGATTTCCAATAGTAGAGGTTAGCGGGGATATTGATTACAATTATAATAAACTTATTAACGGAGATTTCAGTAAGCTAAGCAACATTGCAGGTAACGCTCCCAATGGCACACCGGATAACTGGACTACAACCATAGGCACAAGTGGTTCGGTTAATGTGCAAACAACTAATGGAGTTACCGGATTGTTTTTAGATGGAGGCACTACTAATACGGTGCTTGTATCTACTCCGGTACTGATAGACCAATACGATAAAGTTAGTTTGTCATTTGATGGGTATGGCACAACAGGAGGGGCTACATTTTTGCACATAGAAATAAAGATTGATGTGGGCGGTGGCAACTTTTACAAGTACACGAAAGCAGCAGGGGCAGACCCCGAATGGTTATACAATCCATCCACATCAGCCGGGGCTTATAGGTATGAAGTGGGAGATATTGTTAACCCGCAAAGAATAAGTATTGATTCAAGCGGTGCGCCTGCATCGGGAACATTAGAGATTACTTTCAGAGTAGGTACACAAATAGGCGGGGCGCATACAGAAGGATTCTTTGGCAATGCACGGTTAACTTATACATCGCAGTATTCTAAATACACCTTTCAGAATGTTAACACAAGTTCACCGTATAAAAAAGAGGTAAATGTTAAGTTAGGTAACTATACCGCAATATCAGGTATTGTTTCACGTACTCAATCTCAATCGTTACTAACTACATCTAATAACGGGTTACTTAACTGGACTCGTTACGGGGATAGTAGTGTTACTTATAGCACACTTGCAATTCTTTTGTTATCGCAGTATTACAACATATTCAGCAAGCCTCGTGTTAATATGTCTTTTACGCAGTACAATGTTTACAATCAGGCGGGGGATTATTTTATCGGGTTAGTTAATAACTTTGCAATTACAGACCCATCGGGAACAATATCAATAAACGCATTTAAGTATATTTTGGGTGCATGTACCATTGATTATGTAAACAATACGATAAGTGGTACTGCGTTACAAATTGCTAACACAAATTTAACTTTTAGTACAAAGCAAACTTTAACACCTAACAGATGACCCCCGTAACCGGCCAAAAGCTAAACATATACCGCTACAACTCAATCGCAATGACTGATACGCTAATAGCGTGTGCAAGGAATTGCACATTCAGCGTGAATGTGAATGAGATGGAAACCACAGGAATAGCATCCGCATGGTTCAAAGAATCCCGCCCGGATGTTGCATCGTGGTCAATCTCCTGCGATGGATTGGTTGTACTGGATGACTATTCGTACCTGTTCATGCTCAATTCCCAACTTGCCAGGGAGATAGTATCGTTTAAGTTTGTTATTGATAACGGTACTGCCGGAGGGTTGGTTATTGTATCGGGCTTAGTATGGTTACAATCAATCTCATTACAGGGCAATAATAAGGACATTAGCACCTACCAGGTAAACTATCAAGGTACAGGGGCATACTCATTAGCGGGTACAACCATAACGCCTACAGGGGTGGTTATTAGCGGTACAACTACGCAGGTACTGCAATACACTGCCGGGGGCGGGGAAACATCGATTGTTATACCGGGCGGGGCGGGTAAGACTATGCTTTATGGATCACGTGGCGGTACATCATTTGAAACTATTGTTTATTCGGGTACACCGGGAACGGGGGCGAAGTGGACTATCTCAAGTGGTACGCTCGAAGTTGATGCCGGAGTGCCATTCTTTACGGGGGAAAAAATTATTATTTTAGTACAATAAACACTAACTATGTTACAAAGATTATTATTAATTACCCTTACTTTATGCAGCCTATCAGCATCCGCTCAATGGCAGCAAACAGGTTCTAAGGTACGTTACGTTAATGGGTTGGGGATTCCCACTAAAGACACGGCTGCCGGAGTTAGTGCTGATAGTTCGCAGATATTGATTCGCCCGGCTGATAGTTCGCTTTACATTAAGTACAAGCGTACATGGGTGAAGGTTGGTGCAGGGGGAGGCGGTACGATTGGGGGGAGTGGTACTGCTAATAGGGTTGCGAAGTTTACGGCAAGCACTACACTTGGTAACTCACAGATAACCGATAATGGTACAAGTGTAGGTATTAACCAAACATCCCCTATTTATCAGTTACACGTTACATCTGGCGGTAGTGCGGTTGTGTTTACGGATGCAGGTTCAGCAGCGGTAATTGTTGGAACAAATGCGGGTGCTACTGCATCGGCTGAACTTTCTTTGAGGGGGAATAATTTAACAATGACAGGTGGCGGTATAAATGGTACTGAACACGCAAGGGTTAACGGTAGCGGCAGAATGTTAATTGGTACTACAACCGATAACGGAGTTGATAAATTGCAGGTGAGTGGGAGTATGAATGTATCGGCAAGGGCAACGGCGCAGAATTTGTCGGTTACGAATAATATTAGTGTAACAAACGATATTAATCAAGGGAGTGGAACGGCTAATGCAAACTATACTATTCTTGCCAATGGTACTTCAAGTGGTTGGGCGGGCAGAATGGTTGGTGAATATGCAACAGGGCAGTTTTATTTTCAGCATAGAAATAATACACCAACTTGGACTACTTGCTTTTCATTGAATGCAAATGGAGGTAAGGGGGGTACAACATTTTTTGATAATGCGTTTATAGGTGGCGATGGATGGTTAACTGTTAATGGTTCTACAAATAACGGAGTTGATAAGTTACAAGTAGTAGGTTCATTAACTGCAACAGGTATGCAGCAAAAATACCTTGCCCGTACTACCGCATACACCGCTACAACTTCCGACTACCTTATTGACTGTACATCGGGTACTTTCACCGTTACTCTCTATGCAGCATCGGGAAACGCAGGTAGAATTCTAATGGTAAAAAATAGCGGTGCAGGTACGATAACCGTTGATGGCAACGCATCCGAAACTATTGATGGCGCTGCTACTTATTCACTATCCGTACAATACGCCACCGTGCAAATTATGTCGGATGGTACTAACTGGAAAATAATCGCTAAATTCTAATAACTTTGTAATATGATAACTGCAATCGCCCTTTCAATCGCACTAACTACAACCGCACCCGTGCAAGTGCAAACGGACACAATCCCTTCTGCCATTCAAGTCAAAGCAGTTGAGTTTAACCGCCTTACAAAGGACACTATCACCCAAATTACGTGGGTAGTATTCGGATTAACCAGAGATACAACACAAGGTTGTAATACCTACGTGGTAGCCTATGACAAGAGAGGGCGCAAGGTAACAGATGGCAATGTGCCTATACCCGCTCACATCGTACAAGAGTGGGGAACAGATAACACCCTCATAGATGATTTCATTCTCAATTTCTATAAATTAATAAAGCGTTAATAATGGAGCAGCACGTAGATAGCACATCGGTAAAGGGGTTACTATTCACCATGGGGTTATGGATGTTAGCACACGTTACCGCCTCGCAGGTGGCTACCTACTGCACAATACTATCGGCAATCGTTACTATTATTGTAAACATACAAAAGTTCAAACATGGCAAAGACAAGCATAGGGCTGACTAACGTAAACTACCCCGCCCCGAAATGGTACCGCAAATCAAAGAGGGTTATCGGGTTACTATCCGGCCCAACCGTGTTGGCAGTATTTCAGATATTTAAACTGACAGACCACCAAATGGCAAGCGTGGCAACGGTGATAGCTTTTCTTCCTACATTATTAGAGGTATTTTCCGCAATACTTGCAAACGGCGAACAATATGCAGCTATCGATGAAAAGCCCGAATAATTCGGACAGTTGGGTTAAATGGTGGTTACTTGCTATGGCTTTGCTATTCGTGCTGATTATGACATCATGCAATAGTGTAAAGAAATCTCAAACCACTAAACAGGAACAATCTACAACAATATACCTACGTGATACCGTACACGTTAAAGTTATTGACACTTCCCGCATCGTAACCGAACTACAGGAATTTAATACAAAGACTATTGAACTATACGATACCGTGTATAAAGATGTACCTGTATTACGGCAACGCATAATCTACACGAACGCATATCAGCAGCGAACAAATACGTTCAATGGCATTATAAAGGATAGCGTATCGGGCAGTGTGAGTAATACGGTTGCACTTAGCAAAGTAGAATCAACAAGCAGTAAGAAATCAAATCGCGTACCTTTTATCGGAATTATAATCGGAGGTATTGTAATAATTATAATCTATGGCATCCGTAAAACCAATCGTTTCTTTAATTGAGTATAAGGCGATGTTTGATTCCATGCAAGTGGATGAAGATAAAGCAGCCGAAATAGCAAAAGCCGTTGCACTAATCAATAAAGGCAAGCAGCGTTACTTATCCGTTACCGCTAAACTCAATCTCAAATGCCCGTGGTATGCGCTGGGGATAGTTCACTACTTAGAAGGCAGTTGCAATTTCAGTAAGCATATTCACAATGGCGATCCGTTAACCGCTCGCACCTGGCAAGTACCTGCAGGCCGGCCATTACTCCCTCCGCAATTCGGTAAGTCATATACATGGGAGGAATCAGCAGAAGATTGGTTTAGGTTAAAGAATTGGCACAAATGGCAAGATTGGGGGGTGCAGGATATGTTGTATCGTTTTGAAGCGAATAACGGATTCGGGTACCGCAAGCGCTCGGTTGCTACGCCTTACCTCTGGAGTTACTCTGACCATTACGATAAGGGCAAATTCGTAGCGGATGGTAAGTACAATCCCGAAGCCGTGAGCAAGCAAGTCGGGGCGGCAATTTTGCTTAAGGAATTGATGTAATTTTACACTACAATTATAAATCATGGCAGTATTTAATAAATTCAACCCCTTTGTTGAAGCAGTAGCGGAGAAGGTGCATAATCTTGGCTCTGACCAATTAACACTTGCGTTAACTAATACCTTACCGACCTCGGCAAATAGTGTGCTTGCAGACATTACGCAAATTACATACACCAACCTTTCTACTCGTAACCTTACAACTTCTGCATCTTCGCAGACTGGAGGGCTTTATAAGTTGGTAGTGAATGACATTACCCTGACATCTACAGGCGGTAGTACCGGGCCATTCAGATACTTAGTAGTTTACAACTCTACGGCTGCGGGCGGGCCTTTGATAGGGTGGTATGATTACGGCACATCTCTCACTTTGAATAGCGGTGAATCTTTGGCAGTTGACTTTGATGGCACGAATGGACTATTAACAATACAATAATGGCAGATAACGTAGGATATACACCGGGGAGCGGTGCAACAATCGCAGCAGATGATATAGGGGGTATCCTGTTTCAAAGGGTGAAGCCTACATGGGGTTCAGACGGAGTTGCTAACGATGTAAACGAAACTACCCCTCTGCCCGTTACCGCAACACAGGAGTTAATGGAAGCTATCGAAGCGATGCGGATGGCTATACACGCTTTAACCCGTACTATCGGTTTAGCGCAGGTTAACCCGCTCACAGGGCGTATGTTGGTTGACCCATCGGGGGTTACTTCGCCTGTATCGGGTACGGTATCTGCCAACCAATCAGGTACCTGGAACATCACCAACCTTGCCACAATAGGCGGGGTGGCTGCTAACTCACAGGTTCAATCATTTGAAAGAATGACCGCTGATAATTTAAGAAGAAACATAAACGTAACATAATGGCAACTACCAACGGTAATAGACAGATATTAGACCTCAAAAGATGGGAACAAGTAACCCCCGCACCTGTAGCATCAGCAGCAGGTGCTTTCATTGCATCTTCAAGGCACTTTAAACAGAATCAGTTATACGTGCAGGGTACAGCAACTGCATACCTATACAACCCGAATGATGATGGATGGGTGCAACTTCCTTCGCCTGCACTTGCAGGTACTATTGCAGCCGGGGCATCCGCTACCGCAGGGGCATGGAGTACAGGTACCACAATCGGTTCATCGCTGACCGCAACGGCAGGTACTACCTCTACAATCACAACGAACCAAACTATAGCCCGCTCACTTGCCGGGTATTCTATTCACATACTTGCCGGGCCAAACGCAGGGGTTACGCTGCAAATCGTTTCAAATACTATCGGAACTAACGCAGTTATCACCGTTGCCACGCAGGCATCGGCTTTCTCTGCATCTACCGTATATCGTTTGTGTACGCCTGTATGGTATGTACTGGGTTCGGGTACTTTGGCATCAGGTTCTTTCCGTAAATATGACTACGCAACCAACACATGGACTACATTAACTCAGACCGGATTAGCTGCAACTATTGCAACGGATGGCAAACTAATAGCAACGCCTTCATGGTATGACCAAGATTATGTGCCACTTGCCACAGGTACTGCTACATCCGCAACCGCTACCACTTTGGTAAATACCGGTAAGACATGGACTGCATCCCAATGGATTAACTCACAGGTTAGAATCGTTAGTGGTACAGGTGCAGGGCAACTTCGTACGATTACGGCGAACACAACCGACACGCTCACCGTTGCAACATGGACTACAACACCGGATGCAACTTCGGTATATCAAATTAGCGGGAATGATAACTTCCTTTACTACATGGGTAACGGTGCAGTTACTATGTACCGATACGATATCGGTGCAAACACATGGAGTACCTTATCTCCGACAGCAGCAAGAGCAGCAGCACCCGGAGCGGGGATGTCAGGGCATTGGATATGGGGCGTAAGTGCAACTGCTTGGAATAATGAATCAGCAATAATCAACGGGCGCAGAATTTACTCCTTTAGAGGGGGTGCAGGTGCCGTACTTGACTATTACGACATTGCCGCCAATACTTGGGTATCGGGGGTAACGTATGCACCTGCAACGGAAACATTTACCACAGGCACAAAGTATGCGTACTACGGGGATAACATCTACATACAAAAGGATGCCACAAACAGGTGGTTTAAATACCATATAGCCGGGCAATCAGTAGATGGATGGAATACGATGCCTGTTGTACAAGGTGCTGCCATTGTCGGAGATACATCATTCGATGTGGAGTATCAAGATGGGGCAACGGTGATAGTGTACATTTATATGTTAATGAACACATCTACTCTAATGTTCAGACAAATGGTAATTCAATAATATGACACAGGCAGAAATAAAAGAAATACTATCAAAGCAAATCAATCAACTTGAGATGCTGATTTCTGCCGCAAAGCAGAGGGGTGATTTGAAGGCAGCCATACAATTAACAACTGAATTAACCGAGGCAAAGGATGCTTTTAACGCTATTACGTAATACTGGTGCAACAGGCAATACCATTGTTGCGGATAGGGGTGAATACACCCTAACGGGTAACGTAATAGATTTAAGAAGTGCATTTCAGATAGCTGCAACGGTAGCAGCATTTACTCTCACCGGTGGTGATGCTAACTTCCAACTCGGAAAAACCGTTGTAGGTGATACGGCAACCTACACGCTCACCGGAAACGATGCCGGCACAACCGCATCACGTAGAATCGCAGCCGACCAATCAACGTATGTACTTACAGGGTTCGATGCCAACTTTCAAGTAGTAAAATCAGTCGCAGCCGACAGAGGTACATTTGTACTTACTGGAAACGATGCCGGGGTTATAGCAAGTCGCAGAATAGTAGCCGATAGGGGAACATTTACACTTGTAGGCAACGCAGCCACAATAGACATACTTCGCACACTTGTAGCGGACAAAGGCACATTTGTACTCACA
>Ga0208364_1000044_pt1 | contig 33490 bp, 46 predicted proteins | sample LakMenEpi08Jun12_FD_150680 | JGI IMG/M metagenome (GOLD analysis project Ga0208364, IMG submission 150680) | Freshwater microbial communities from Lake Mendota, WI - 08JUN2012 deep hole epilimnion (SPAdes) | ecosystem: Environmental > Aquatic > Freshwater > Lake > Epilimnion/Euphotic zone ...
TAAGAATTTAATCTATCGTTGCTTGCGTAATGATGCATTGGATTATTGTTTAGAGTGGAAAGCCAAGTCTGTTGGCTACGAAACTTCAGATGTATTCTTTTATGAATCAGATATAATTGAAGCACTTTTACCCTCAGTTTTACGAGGTGAATTTGGTGTGTCGCACAAGTTAAATCTAGTTGGTCCAAGTAAACCACCTGCTCCCGCTGAAGGCGGCAACATGATGGTAATGATGATTGAAATAGATAAAGCGTACCGCAAACTCAGCACCGAGGATAGGACGGTACTGTTTTACAGGTACGCTGAATCTATGGACTATGGCGATGTCGCTACCGAGATGAATTTAAGTAGCGAAGATGCTGCTCGTATGCGCCATAATCGTGCAATCAAAAAACTTATAACTAGAATCGGTGGCTTCCGACCTTGGTCAGATAAGGATTTTGAGAATGATACTAAGAATGATGAGGTTCCACAGTCCGAAGCAGTAGAAAGTAACGATGAGCAAGGGAAAGAAGATGGGTTGGAAGAAGAGCAATAATCTAATCCTCAGATTGGATACTCCTGTTCCATGTAATTTTTGTACGCTTCCCCAGCCCTATCAAACTCCATATTTTTAACTCTCTTGTAATTAATTAACTGTGCTGGCGTGATGAGATGCCCCTTAGACTGATTAGGTGGCTGCTTATTCTCAATAGGTTTACCATAGTCTCTAACCACATTTATTAGATGGTCTATTGGCGTAATAATTACATTATTATCCATTATAAAAGCCCAATGAGTAGCCTTACTTACTGCAAGTCCTGATGGCTCCCATTGTCCACTTCCCTGATAGAAACACGATTCTTCTATAAATAAATTGCCAGTCTCTATCCAACGTCTATCTGTCTTAACTTCTACTGTATCCATACGTAATAGGTCGGCAAGTTTACTCTCACCCAATTCACCATCACGTAAGTCTAAGTCCCAATTAGAATTTTTCATTATCCTCCCGTCGAATAAAACCCAGTCCCGTTAAACTTGACTGGTGGTGCATGGTACACTCGTTTCATTTCTGTATTACAGTTGTCACACTTTGGCACAACTTCTTCCTCTGTCATGCCACGCTCAATAGTTATCATCTCGTTGCCAAATGGGCATAGGTAGTCATATGATGCCACTAGTACCATCTATTCTTTTGCCAAAACTTCCACGCTTGGCATGGCGTTGAGTATCGATAGATTATATAATCCAATCCTCTATCAATTTGCTCCGTTGGGTTTGTGTCGGGCGAAAGCCCTAGGATTTGTGGAATCCCACCAGCATGTCGCTTCTCACCTTTCTGATATACAGGTTGCTTATTGTAAGCCTCATGCCTCCAGTTAGATTCCTTTGTCCATAGTTTATCTAAACATAACCATTGATTATGGTGCCATGCTAATAATGAATCTCTAGCGTATAGTTTACTATCATTGACTGTCCATTCCATTGGTTGTGGTAATGTTTCTACCCTTGATACTCCAGCAAGAGAAAATATTCCTATAAAAAGTAGCAATAGTTTCTTCATGGTTCACCGCCCTATCAGGTCTTTAGTTAGACTGTATAATTTGTATGCTTGGTAAGAAGCACTACTCCTAGAGGTGCTAGGTCTTATCCCAGCAGATGCTAATCTTTCAGCAGCCATAGTTCCACCCCATATCCCGAATGGTAGATTACCCCAGCCAGTTTTACCTGACGGCATCTTCTCCATTTTCATACCCTCTGCAAAGCATGCTTCTTTGACAGGGCAGGTAGCACATAATTGTAGCGCATAGTTTATCTGAGACGCAACTCTTTTAATACTCTCAGGGTTACTTCTCCCTGTGGGAATCTCAGGAAACCACCAGTCAGGGTTTTCATCACCAGTACAATTGCCGTTAAGCATCCTCGTCCTCCCACATTCTATCGGGTAGCCCAGTATCGTTTTCGTCTACATCATCCTCTGTCCCATTCAGGGCATAATCATCACCCTGTAAATACATTGGCTCACTCATACGCTTCCCTTTCATGAATCAATTCAACGATTATATTATGTGCCTCGTCTACCTCATGTAAAGACCCAGACCAAAGTAATGCTTGTACTTTGTTTAATTGTTGGTCTAAGTACTCGTTGGTTATTGCCATCCTATCCTCCTTAGTGTCTGAATTTCAGACAGTTAGTTTACTATTCCGTAGTCCCACATAATTCTACGCATAGCATTTGTAAGTTCTAGTTGCAAGGCTTTGATTTCTTCATCACCCATATCGCCAACATCCATCCTTCTAACTCTTGCTTCCCACAATACTTCATCTACATTTTCCATTATCTCTCCAAGTCTGTTATGCAATCAAGTACATATTCGAACTCGGGGCGGTCCGCCTCAGGTGGCGCAGATGTATCCCACGCCATAGAGTATCCATCATTAGAATCCCAATGAAGTCTACCCGAATACTGATTAGTCCCATCATTCATGATAATAGATTTAGTAAACCCAGTACTCATTTTTTCATCAGATGATATCATGTAAGTATCCATTAGTTCCGTAATCGTTACTTCACCCGTCAACTTGTACTCCCATTTCTATTAGTCGGCTATCTATTACCATGCTTGTTGTATCATAACTCTCGGCACCCTCACCATCTATGCCTTCACGCCATAATGCTTTGCCCCTGTATGAAATATGCGAGCCATCTCCATACAGACTCATTAGTAATGCGCCAGCAGCAAAATCATACACCTCTGCTATCACATCACCGCTTGGGTGGTGTACTTTTAGTTTCATATTTATCCTTTTCTGTGTCTGATTTTCAGACACCTAGTTTTTGTAGTATTAGTCTAGCATTAGCAATTATAACATCATCTCTTTCGGTTGTCAAATTAGCGATAGAGATTAACTCTATAATTACTTTTCTGACTTCTTCTTTAGAAGCCAAAGTCATACTGTCCATTGTATACTCCCGTCATTTGTTTGTGTCGGTATGCGTCATATTCAGGCGACCAGCACATGCATCCATCATCTTTGACCATACTGCAATCAAAGCATGTAAGGCACGTTTGACAATGGTATGGATTACCATCATCCATTACTGGTTCACCGCATCCGTAGCATATGTAATCATCTTCGGCATTACCTATATCACTACCATCATTATAGTAATTAAAGTACTTACTATAAACACTAGGCTTGTACCCATCGTTAGACCACCAGTTGCCCTCATTGTCCCAATGGCCTAAGTCCTCGTTGATGATGTAGCAATCGTACTCAGCATTAGGGTCTAAGGTAAAGACCGCTATCTTATTGCCAGCAGACCATTTCTCTATCATGCCATACAGATTAGGATTGTCTAACGCTGTAATGCCACCCATTGATGGTAGTATATCCTCGGCAAATATGCGAGTATCACTACGCTTGTCAGTAGGCTCAATATGTACAGGTAATATACCATTATGGGCTAGGTATGTAAGGTCGCTACCACCTACCTTGAATGGATGACAGTTTTCCTCATTCTTTACGCCATGCGTAGCAAATCTAGCATGATACATAGCATAACTCTTTGGATATTTTTTGCGCACCTCTAAGAATTCTTTGATTACTTTCTTAGCGGACATACCCTTACCAGTAATAATCTTATTACCAGCAAGTACAGCATAGCCAAAGCCATGCGGATTATTACAAGAAGCATTATCTAAATCCTTCTTGCGTGGTGTACTATTCGGGGAACTTACTACTAGCAGACACATGCTCTTTCCTTTCTATCCTAGTTAAAACATCTGAATGTATTTGTATTCTTGCTATAAGTGATGGATATAACTCAGGCTTACTCTCTATGTACTGTCTGAAATTCAGACAGGATAGACCACCATCTCTGACTTCTTTGACACTCATTACCCTAGTGAACTCAACGCTGGCATGCGCTAAGTCAATAGCAGACTTAATGAATCTCGGATTCAAACTACCTCTAAAGATTCGCATCTCTAAAGTATTTCTGTTGTTAGTATTTACGGCAGAGTATCTATCGCTACCATGCCTATCGAACTTATGCTTAAAAGATTTCCGTCCAGTATCGGGGTCAACATTATCATCAAACTTAGCCCAATGACTAGATGACCTGCCAGCAAGCACCTCATAAAAGTCCTTGTTGTTGTAAACTAATTGTAGGAATCTATGCTGGTGTGAACCACCATTGAATCCAGCACGAGATATATGTACATGAAGCCCGCAGGTTTTCGTACCCCACGCCATCATGCCATAATCACTCTTAAGTTTACTTACTGTATCCCATAACCTAGTGGCATCCTTCATGAAATAACTATGAGATAATGGATGCGATACTATCTCAAACCCACACTCAAGTGAGCCATCAGATTTAAGATAGGCTAGGTCATACATCTCTAACTGTTGGTGAGCATATTCGGCAGCAGTAGTCCTATAACTATAGTCGCCACCTCTCACCTCAGTTTCTATCTCTATGCCAAAGTACAAGCGTGTCTGCTCATCATCTGACTTGCGAAAGATAGGGTCAGGGCGATACGAATAATCATGTATTATCCTGCCATCAGTATCATCATCATGGTTGTACTCACAACCATTTAGATATGTAGCATCACAACTTTCGCAGTAATGGGTATTATTCTCATAACACCTCTCACACATAGTGTCATTAGAATCGTCTGTACCATAGGTATAACCTGTGAAATAGGTATCGCACAAGTCGCACCAATGAGCATCATTACGGGTACAACCCTGACACCATAACTCACCCTCTACATCATTGAATTCGTCATCACATGTGATAACATCTTCACATTTCATACACATTACCATACAACTTTCGCAGACAGGGTCTCCGCTACTGGTAGTACTGCCATCATCACTATCTAATGTAGTATCACAAGCAATACAACACTTGGTTTCTACCTCATCAACAGTTTCCATCTCTATCCTTTCCGTCTGATTTTCAGACACTTCTTGTTGAGTGAGATTAGTTTACACTAACTCTGCCTCTTTGTCAATTCTACGCTGGACACTATCAAGAATTATATTCACGATTTTATCTCGCAAATCATCAGCATACTTAGCACGCCCCTCGAAACCATGCCTTGTATTATGTATAGAGAATTGCCTAAGAGATTCCCTGACAGTTTCTAGTTCATCTCTAGTAAGTGTCAGGATAATCTCATTGGCATAATCTACATTACTTTTGGACACTTAACTCACGCAAAGCACGAGTAAGTTTAGCGTTTCTAATTGCGGTGGTGATTACCAGCGTGGTGCTAGTAGTCAGCGCAATTATAATTGCTATCGTATCTGTTATTTCGATATACATGATTGCCTTTCGTTAATAAGTGTCTGAATCTCAGACACTCGTGCCCACCATAGGAATTGCACCTATGCGAAGCCGTCTAGCGTGGGCTATCCAGTTGCTATTCGTAGTCCGAGTCCGTAGCAACATCCTCAAGCAAATCATCAAGGTTGGTCATATCAACCTGAAAAATGTCCTCGGTTGCCATTATCTCGGCTACTTCTTGCTCGGTCATAAAGTCTAAGGCAATATCGTCAGGACTCATTAGATTAACCCCATAGCCCGTAGATATTCAGGATTAGGCTTATTGCGGTTTTCTTGCTCTAACTTATTGCGCTCTACTTCATAATGAGCATCTATCTTTTGCGCTAGTTGGACTAACGCATTTTCCATATTTTGGTCTAGCATTTGTTTATCCTAACTGTCTGATTTTCAGACACTAACTTAAGACAAGTTTTTCTTAAGTGGCTTCAGTATAACATACCTCAGGCTCATTGTCAAATTCACTTTTAGGGGCGTCTGATTTTCAGACAGCCACCCTTAGACCCTCACATTTTCGCATGAGTTGTTTCCCCACCTTGCCTCATGAGTTTGTGTTGAAAAAATTTCTGTGGCTGGCTTGATTCGTGGCTTCGACCTAATCACTAGCACGCCTCTAATAGTTTGTGTTGGGCAAGGAGTTTGTGTTGGTTTGTGTCGGGGCTGTGGATAACTCACAACGCACTCGGGCGTGTCTAGCTAAAAAAAAAATAACCCCACCCCCGAAGGGGTGAGGCTACTTATTTTCTAGGGTTTAAGCGTTAGCCTTCACTTTAGAATTCTTTACTAGTTGGTGAAAAACTGCGGTGGCTTGTCCTGCGAGTTTCGTATCGCATGAAGCGTCCGCCATGTTTTTTTCTAGGCTTGCCTTTCGAATTACAATTTCCGCTAATGCTTCCCATGTAATCCCCGCCAAATCGAGTGGCTTTTCGGTGGCTTCTGCTTCTGCTTCTGCCTTATCGGTGGCTTCTGCTTTGGCATCCTCGGCATCCTCAAGCCTAGCGATAAATCCATCCCATGTCTTGATACCATCCAGTAGGGAATCTACCGCATCAACACCATCCAAACGCTTGGCACGCATGGACACTTTAAGGATGTTGGAGATAGTCTGCTTATCTGCTCCCGAAAGTGTTTTGACCTTTAGGGCAATTCCAAATCCCTCAACCTGTGATGCTTTGATGATGGAATCTTTTCCGTCCTTGCTTGCTTCATTTATAGAAGCCTTAACAATTCGGACAGAAGCCGAGCCATCTACCATTTTTCCATAAGTAGTGGTGATAAATCCCCAATGACTTTCTAGGGAATTCTTTACTAGTTCCCGATAGTTTTTAACTATTTGAGAATCCAGTACTACTGGTGCTTTTTCTTTTGTTGCCTTTGGTGCTTTTTCTTTTGTAGTCATTTGGTGCTTTTCCTTTTCTCGGATTTTCTAGTGTCTGATTTTCAGACACCTAACTGGTTTTTCCAGTACCCCAAATTTAGTGCCTCGGTCTGCCTTTTGTCTAGTTCATTTTGCCAATTTCCCGAAAATCTTTTGTGAAGTGCATCACACCAATTCAGATAGGTACAAATGGTGCAGATAGGACTAATTGTACCATACTGGGGCAGATAGGGCAAATCGGACATTACGGACTAGCTAGACACGCCCGACCTCGTTGCTCAGGAAACTCTCAGGGTTTGTGTTGGGCGACACGCCCGACCTCGGGATGGCTGTCCACAGCCTGTGGATAACTTTGTGGATAACTTAAATTATTATTTTGCCCCCTGTGGAAAACTTTTATATTGGATAGTCTAATTCTCTACATTAGGTTGAGAGTTAATAAACTCTAACCCTTTACTAAAGGTTGAGGGTTTGATTTGACCCTAGGGTTATTTAATCTGCGTCAATATACATATATATACTCCCATAAAAAATTACTGTTATATTATATAGGGGGGATATATATATTATACGCTCAGAATGAGCGTAATTATAACCTATCTGTTCGTTTTTAGTACTTTGAACAGGTTATCTATAGTATATATATAATATACGGAGTCGCTCCGTTTAAGACTCCGCTCCTAATATATAATATTAATAATTTATAATTATAATGGGAATAGTCTGCCCGTTTACAGGGACCGTTAAATCAGCGTTATTGGGGGCAACTGTGGGTCGTAAGCCAGGGGTACAAAACATCCCTAAAGATGCTGCCCAACTGCAGGTGTTAGAACTGTTAGCCCAGGGGGCTACCGTAGTAGATGCCATGAAGGCTGTAGGCAGGAACGATGTTACCTTCCGTCAATGGTCTATGGCAGACCCTGACTTTAAGGATAAAGCGGACAAAGCACGCCTTTCAGGCAAAGGTATCAAAGCGGACCTAGCCAACCTAAAGGATATCTCTTTCGAGGATTTCTCAGAGCAATTCCTAGAGACTAAGTTGTTTGACCATCACAAGTCTTGGATTGATTTGGTCGAGGGTAAAGAGCCAAGGTTCATCCACCCTAGCATGACCTATGAGCAAGCAGCAACCAATCGTATTTTAATTAACGTTCCACCAGAGCATGCTAAGTCAACTGTACTTACCATCAACTACGTTACCTACCGTTTAGCAGTAGACCCTAACGTTAGAATCATTATTGTATCAAAGACGCAAGGTATGGCACGTAAGTTCCTATCTGCGATAAAGACAAGATTAAGCCATCCTAACTGGACCAAGATGCAGGTGTCCTTCGGACCTAATGGTGGCTATAAGGCAGATTCACCAACCTGGTCTGCTGACATGATTTACTTGGGTGCAGGACGTGACTCAGGTGAGAAGGACCCAACTGTTCAAGCATTAGGATTCGGGTCACAGATTTACGGTGCTCGTGCTGACTTGATTATCCTTGACGATGTGGTGATGAATGCAAATGCCCATGAGTGGGAGAAGCAAATTGAATGGCTTCAAAAAGAAGTCATCACCCGCCTAGGGCGACATGGAAAACTGCTTATAGTAGGAACCCGTGTCGCACCTATAGATTTATATAAAATGATTAGAGACCCCGACCAGTGGACAGGTGGGAAATCTCCATTTACATACATGGCTATGCCATCAGTATTAGAATTTGATGAGAACCCAAAAAATTGGAAAACTCTTTGGCCTTGGACAGACAGGGCAGAGGGAGAACAGGACGAACCTAATGAGCAAGGACTATATCCCAAATGGGATGGACCTTCGCTTTTTACAAGGCGGTCTGAAGTGGCTCCGTCAGTCTGGGCTATGGTCTACCAGCAAGAAGACGTCCAGTCCGACTCTATCTTCTCGCCAACAATTGTCGCTGGATGTGTTAACGGTATGCGAAAGCGTGGACCGCTTAGAAAAGACACGGCAGGCCACCCCAAGAACGTAGATTCAACCTATACCATTATTGGCTTTGACCCTGCAGTAACGGGACGCTCTGCTTTCGTAGCAGTATCTTATAACCGTGCAGACGGAAAAATTTACGTTTTGGATTGCGTCAACATGGTTGACCCTTCCCCACAAAAAGAAAACGCTCTGATTAAAGAGTGGGTGGAAAGATTTAAGCCACAAGAATTTAGAGTAGAAATCAACGCCCACCAGAAGTACTATGCTATGGATACAGAGTTGCGTGATTATCTAGCATCCTATGGATGTCAACTTAACTCACACTTTACTGGTAAGAACAAATGGGATGTTGGATTTGGTGTAGCATCTATGGCAAGCCTTTTTGGTTCAGCCAAAGATGGTAGATTCCAAGATAATAATATACTTGAATTACCAAGCAATGAAGGCTCTGAAGGCCTTAAGTCTTTAGTACAGCAACTTATCATTTGGAAGCCTGATACTAAGAACCCTACCGACTGTGTAATGGCTTTATGGTTTGCCGTTATCCGTTGTAGAGAACTTATGCAGACATCAAGTAGAGTTGGGCAGTACCAGACAAACAGATGGGCTACCAGAGCACAGATGGCTGGACGTGGTTCACTTAATTTAGACGAAGCCTTTGCAGAGCAATGGCAAGAAACTTATAGTTAGGATATAGATGGCATTAACAATTGAACAGATATCAGCACGGGTTCAATCCCTGCGTTATCGTAACAGTGAGAGAGATGCTCGTAATCTTGACGTACTTGCTGTTCGTAAAGGAAAAATTGCTGAAGTCTATCCAGACTTTTTTCCAGATGGTGTAGACGCTAATGTCGTTGCAAATTTTATTGATATCGTTGCCAGGGACCTTTCTGAGGTTATGGCGCCTCTTCCAGCGGTTAACTGCTCAGCCGCTAATCAGGTCAATGACCGTGCTCGTTCTTTTGCCGATAAGCGTACTCGTATTGCTAGCAATTATTTTTCACACTCCGACCTCTCGGTCCAAATGTACTCAGGAGCAGACTGGTATATAACCTACGGTTTTGTTCCGTTTATTATAGAATTAGACGACGAAGATAAACTTCCTCGCATCCGTGTAGAAAATCCTATTGGTGCTTACCCAGAGTTTGACCGTTATGGACGATGCGTTGCATTTGCAAAACGCTACACAATGACACTTGGTGAGTTAGTAGCACAATTCCCAGAGTATGACAACATACTACTTGGTGGGATGGGCTATAAGCAAGACCTAAATGGTCAAGTAGAAATTATTCGTTACTACGATAAAGACCAATCAGTTGTATATGTTCCAGCAAAAGATAATTTAATTTTATCACAAGCCAAGAATCCTCTTGGTAAGATGATGATAGTTGTAGCACGTAAACCATCTATCGATGGTGACCTACGTGGACAGTTTGATGATGTACTTGGAATTCAATTACTCCGCAACCGTTTCGCCTTATTGGCAATGGAAGCAGCGGAGAAATCAGTACAGGCACCAATTGTACTTCCACAAGATGTACAAGAACTCCAGTTGGGTGGCGATGCGGTTATCCGTACTTCCAACCCAGCAGGTGTTCGACGTGTGGAACTTACATTGCCACAAGGCGCATTTACGGAACAAACACTACTTAACCAAGAACTTAGAGTTGGTGCTCGTTATCCAGAATCACGTACTGGTAACATTGACGCATCTATCGTTACTGGTCAAGGTGTACAGGCTCTTATGGGAGCATTTGATACTCAAGTCAAATCAGCCCAAGCAATCTTTGCAGCAGCACTTCGTGATGTAATTAGTGTGTGTTTTGAAATTGATGAATTAATCTATCCAGAAGAAAAAACAATTCGTGGTGTTGATTCTGGTTCACCATATGAAATTACCTATAAACCAAGTAAAGACATTAAGGGTGATTATTCAGCCGATGTTCGTTACGGAATGCTTGCTGGTCTTAACCCAGCCCAAGGTCTTATCTTTATGTTACAAGCACTTGGTGGTAAGTTAATCTCCAAAGATATGGCTATGCGTGAGTTGCCATTTACTGTTAACGTAACTCAAGAACTTGAGAAAATTGAAATTGAAGATATGCGAACAGCATTACTTGGTTCGTTGACTGCTTACACACAAGCAATACCACAGATGGCTACACAGGGACAGGACGCATCTGAAGTCGTTAGAAAGATTGCTGCGGTAATCAAGGCTCGCCAAAAGGGACAAGCATTAGAAGATGCTATTGAGGCTACCTTTGCACCGCAACAACAAGTCCCTCCTGCTGGTGCCTCTAATCCAATGGTTGAGCAAACGTCCCCTGCTCCCTCTGGTGCCCCAGTAGGAGGCTCTCCTCAAGAAGAACCAATATCTTTACCCCCACAAGAGGAACCAGACATTCAAACAATTCTTTCCAGTTTAACAGCAGGTGGAAGAGCAGGCGGAAGAGTAGTAACCAGAGGATAACTAGGCGGGGGACATGACAACAATAATTGGCTTAGAGCATAAAGACCGCTGTTTCATAGTTGCCGATAGCAGAACTACGGATAATGATGGAAGAATTTACACTCATCCTCAAGTACAAAAAATTTCAGAAAATGGAATGTTTTTAATTGCTGGTTCTGGTGAAACATTACCTTGTGATATAGCGCAACATGTTTGGGAGCCACCAACTCCAAGTAAGCAAGACCGAGAAGACCTTTATCATTTTATGATTGTAAAAGCAATGCCATCTTTACGTAAATGCATGACAGAAAATGGCTACAATTTTGATGAAGACACTAAAGAAACTCGTTTTCAGTTTATAATGGCTGTTGGTGGAGAAATATTTGATGTCGACCAAGAATTATCTATAAGTAAATCTGCAGATGGAGTATACGCTGCAGGTTCAGGAGCGGCATATGCACTAGGTGCTATACATGCTGGTGCAGATGCATATGAAGCAATGGAAATTGCATCTAAACTTACAGCATTTACGGCAGGACCTTATATGTCAAAAGAACAACCTAAAAAAATTAAGTAGGAGGCGTCATGGCTGGAGTTAAAGGCAGAAGCGGTGGAGACCGCCCAGACGCATCTCAAAGTAATTTTGGTGTGTCGGCAATAGGTGGTGCTGGCTCAAAAGAAGGACAACCTAAAAGATATATACCAGGAATGAAAAGTTTAGGTTCTACTGGAACTGAAACAATGATGCAACAAGGTGGAGCGGTAATGGCAGACAATAGAGCAAAACGCCCAATGGGTGCCCTACCTAAAGGTGGCGGACAAGGTGCAATGGGACTTAATTTAAAAGGATTATTAGATGAAGACGACAATCCTTTAGAGCCAATGAGTACTGGCATAGACTTTGGAAGAGGAGCGGGTTCTGACGCACTTCCTGGGTATGCTAGACCAGATACTAGGTCTATTGAAAACAAAGAGATAGTTATAAAATATTTACCAGCATTTGCTAATGCAGCAAAATCAAAAAATGCTCCAGAATCATTTAAAAGATTTACTAATTACTTAATGAGCAAAATTAATGTCAACGTCTGAGTGGCATCCTGGTAGTTTATACGATAATATAAATGTATTTGCTAACTCTTTGGGTTACGAAAATGCAGGAATAGCAATTACTTTAGGAATGATTCCTTGGGAATCAATAGAAGATAGAGATGCTTTTATAGAAACTGTTACTGGAGATATACCAAAAGGTGAAAACTCTACAAATTACAACATACAATATTAGGAGGCAATAGTGTCACTTTGGAATGACTTCCTTGACAATATTGCTAAACCAATAGGTAGCGGAATAGCAACTGGCGCTAAAGAATGGGCTGGTTGGTTTACTGGTAATGTTACAAGCCCATCTCAAGCGGTTAGCAACATTGTACTTCCCGCTGCTATAGATATTGGAACCAGTAAGCAATTAGCCAATATGGGCTTGGAAAAATCTGCTCAAGAAGCAGTTAAAGAAAATCTTAAATATTCTGTTAAAAATCAAGCAGCAAGTAATGACATAGTATTGCAGGCTGGAGTAAAACTTCATGATGAGTTTATTTCTCCATATATTACTAGGCCAGTATCTACCTTAGGATTGTTAACCGATTTTGATTCTCCATTATATATATCTGAGGAATTTGAAAAAGGGTTTCAAGCAAAAGATTTAAAAAGAGCCTATAATCGTTCAGAAGAAGTAAGTTTAGGACAGGCTTTTACTAAGTCAGATTTAACGCAAATAAAAAGAGTTGCGGACGTTGTATTTGATAGAGGTCAAATAGATTTAGACAAAATAGACTTATGGGATGATGATGACATTCAGGCTGCATTTGTTGACAATAATGTTGGAAAATATTTTACGGGAACACTTGATTTTGTGGGCGGCAATTTAGTAGTTGGTGGTGCTTTTGGTGCTATCAGTAAAGGTGGCAAACTTGCTGCTAAAAAAACTGGTTATACAACAAGAAATGTTGCTAGTAGCGAACTTGAAAAAAATATTAATGATGGGATAGCCTTTGGAACTGGAGTTGCTGGAGGCAAGCAAACAGTATCTGGCGATTTAATAACAAAACTTGCTGAAAGTACAGATGCTAATTATGTCGTAAGAACTCTTAAAAAGTTTACAAATAATGAAGATTTGATTGGTCCAGTATTAAGAGCAAAAAATCCTGAGACCGTAAAAGATTTAATACTTGCGGACAAGGGGTATTTGCCTGCATTAGATAGACTTTCAAAAAATGCTCCAGCAGATTTATATGAAATTGGCAATGTAAATGCAATAATTAAAAACAAGATTGCTCAAACTGGAAGCATACCAGAATTTAGTGAGTCTTCTTGGTCACGTTTGAACGCTGCATTTGATGATGCGATTAATCGTGTGCCAGAATACAGACAAATTAAAGACGCACTTCTTGACCCAGCACGAGGCGTACCCAAGATGATGGGTAAGAATTATTCACCAATTGAACCTAAATTTGCTTTAGGAGCAAAGGCTGCAATATCTGCTGGAACTATCAAGCAAAGAATTATTGGCAACAGTTTAAATGGTCCATTAACTAGAGTTGTCAATTTTTCTGGTTCTCAATTACCTCTAGGCCATGTAACCTTTTCTGGTCTTCGACCACTTGATGGTGTAAAAGAACTAAATGCTATGTTTGATAGTATTGATGCGTTACGATACAGTAAAACGTTTTTTGCTGGAAAAACAAATATGGTTGAAATAAAACCAGGCGAATTTATAAGTGTTCAAGATTTTCGCAATAAGGCTATATCAGATTTTGTAAGCGCTGCTGACGATATTGCAAGAAACAATGTATTAGACAAACTTGATGACCAACTTGGAATTGTTATAGCCGCTAAATATAAGTATTATGATGTTGCTAAAATTCAAGAGTTTGTACAACAAGCCAAAAATGAAATTTTTAAAAGCATTAACCAAATAACAAAAACTGGTTACGGTATGGATGCTCAGAGCATGAGAGTGTTAACTGACGTTCAAACTCAGAGACAGTTAATTGAATCCCGCAGAATGATACCTTGGAATTTGATTGAAAATGAAATTAAAAAATCATCATTAATTAAAGGACCAACAGTTACAAAGAGAGGTCAAAAAGCCCTTGTAACTACTTCTGAAGTTGCACAAAGAGTTTTTGAAGTATCAAATAAATACTGGTCTATTGATGTTTTGGCTAGACCTAACTACATTCCAAAGAACAGCCTTTTTGAACCTTCTCTTAGCGCTGTAATGGCGCATGGAACCTCAATTGCCATAGATGGTATTCCTAGCATGACTAAAAACTTTATTAAAAATAATAAAAATAGACTTTTTGGTCAAATTTCTAAAAAGTATAATGCTAAAGAAATAACTGCAGTTAACAAAACCGTAGAAGGCCTGACCGACCAACTAGATACAGCGGTTACTAACTTAAATAATTTGACAGCAGAACTTGATGTATTTTTAGGCAAAGGAACAATTAAACCATCTCCAAAGGCAATTAGGGATAATCAGGCTAAAGTTGTTGATGAACTTACCGCCGCAAGCAAACTTGTTGATGATATAGAATTAGAACTTAGGGCTGCTGTTCGTCCATTTGGAAAATTAACTGGACAGGTTCCAACTATTCCAGGTTTGGAAAGAAGAATTAAATTTTTAGAAAACGAAATTGATACAAAGGGAAAATATTCTGGTGAGGTTTTTGCTGCTAAAAACGCAATTACTAAAGCCAAGGGAGCAATAGCAACCCTAGCCCCTGATTCTAAAGAAATACTTCAAGCAAATAAAGAAATTGCTTTACAGTATAAAAAAATTGAAGACATTCTTGAGAACTTAGGAGAGGCTAAATACAGTCAAGCCTTAGTATACGAAAAAGGCAGCAAATATAAAGAACGTTTCTATGGTAAAAAAGATGATTATATTTTTGTAAACAACGAATACGTTCCTACAGAAACTTTGCTTTCCCCAAATCAATTTGGTCTTGCAATGAAACAAGAATTTGGAAATGCTAGAACTGTTACCTCAACATATTTAGGAGAGTTAACCACTGGCATTCGCCAAGGAATGATTACTAGAAGAGGTTCCTCTACTGTAACCTATGTAAATGACCCAATATATTTTGAAGAACTAGCATACTTTACAAATCGTTCTTTAAGAGGCGATAAGTTAATAGACCAGATACTTGCTGATGTCCCAGAAAAAGAATTAATCGAATGGGGCAATAAAAACATTGGGTACTTTGAGCAATTTGGTCCAGTAAGCAAAGCAGATATTCCTAACATAGTTGCAGACAAAGTTGCATTAGTAAATAGATTTTTGCCTGACAAAGAAGCAAGACTTGCTGCGTTGGCTGGTGAGGTAGATTCAGTTCAACTTCAAAAAATCCTTTCTAAAGACTTAAGAAATTTAAGTCCCATACACCCACTTGATTTTGATGTTCATACAGCATCTGAATTAGGAGTAAGGGATTTAGGAAGACTTGAAAGATGGCTTGATAAATCTGCATCTGCGATATTTTCAAAGTTAACTGCACCAGAAAATCCAATTCGTTGGGCTTCTGGTAATAAATTCTTTGTTCAAAATATTCAACGCAGAGTAACTGAATTAGAAAATCAAGGCTTTAATTTCCTTAAAAAAGACGGAACAGTCGATATAGAAAAAATAAACGACTTGCGCTCCGCTGCCTCAAGAGAAGCATTAGAGCAAAACGAAAAAGTATTTTATACAATTCGCAGACAGAGTAAACCTTTATATGCTGCACGTCTAGCAACTGCTTTCCCGACTGCATCTTTAAATGCTTTTTACAGATACGGTAAATTTGCACTAGACAATCCAGAAAGAGTATCTCAATTTTTGTATAACTACCAAGCGGCATTTACGTCCTTTGGTGTGGATAAGTACGGTGCGCCAGTAGATGACCCATTAAAGGCTACTCACTTAGTTGTTCCATTATCAAAAGAAATGGGATTTTTTGGTGGCAAGGGTATTAGATTAAATGCAAGGGCTATTGGATTCTTACTCAACTATCCAACTCCTTCTCTTTTCACAAGTGTTACTGTTGCAGAAGTTTACAAAAACTACCCAACGGTTGAAGATTCACTTAAACAATATTTAGGTTCTAATTACGATATAGTGTTTCCGTATGGCCCGCAAACTAGTTTTTTTAAAGCCTTTGAACCTAGATGGTTAGGCGACTTTAAAAATTATGTTGAAGGTCCTGAAGGCAAAAGAGATTTTCTTGATTCATGGACAGATGTTCATAATTATTATATGACATTAAGTGAATTAGGAATTCAAAAATATCCTGGCATGGATGAAATTAATAAAATTACTAGAGAGCAATTTGGATTAAAAGCCAGTTGGTCATTTGCTAACATTTTTGGTATACCAGCCAAGGTTGATACAAACCCTATGGTTATATATGATGACCTATTTGATATGTTGGTCAACAAGTATAGAACTGGTATAATCGACCCAATTACTAGACAGTTTACAACTTATAGCGAACAAGATGCTAAAAAACTTGCTGGTAGGGAAATGAATGAGCGTTTGGGTGTTAAGTTCCCATTGGATAGAATTACTTTTAAAGGTTCTAGCCCAGAAGCGTACATACAGCCAAATGTTGAATCTTACAATAGGGTATTTAAAGATAATACCGACCTTGCAGTTAAATTAGCGCAAAACGACCCAGAATTAATTGGGTTGCTTAGCCTAGACATAGATACTAAAGAAAACTTTAATCTTACCGTCTATAACATTTTAAGAGACCCAAAGACTAAACTGCCAGATGGTAGCCCATTAAATTCTTACATGATTACGCCAAAAGAACAAGAACGCCGCAGAATGATGAATCGTGCTTGGGCTGGATATAATTACATGGTAGATGGGTTAGAGCAAAAAGCACAAGACGCAGATGGAAAGTCTTTGCGCTCTCATCCTGAGTTAAAGGCAGTTCTTAAAGAATTTGCCAATACCGAACTAAGAAAAATTAGTGAAGATTGGTGGAAGCGATGGAGCAAAGGTGGCTTTGAAGACAGAGCCTTTAAGTATGCTAATGGTTTAAACGATATTGTTTCCGATGAAAAATTCATGGAGCAATATGGTAAAACTAAACTTTGGGAAGATGTAAAAACCTTTACGGTAATGAGAAATACATTTAGTAGTTTTTATTCTAAATTGCCAGAAAGAGACCCTAGAAAAGCAAAAACTATTGATGCCTACAATGAGTTAATAGATAGATTTTCAGAAACATGGCATCCCAAATTAAAAGAATTAATAGTTAGAAACTTTTCCGAAGATACATTAAAGGAAGCAAAATAATGACGCCAGACAAAACAATGACGCCAGAACAAGTTGAAGCATTGGCAAATGCTGTACTATCACGTATAATGGCTACAACTGGTGGAGCAGATGGCACTACTATTGCCAAAGATGCCATCAAACTTACTGAGGCTGGCGCCAAGCAACTTCTTGATGCTATTATGACCGATATCCAGTTTACTGGTAAATTGTCAAAAGAAGACTTATCTGATTTTGTTCAGAAATATAACAAAGAGGCTAACAAGCAACTTGAAACAGTAGTTCAAACAGTAAGAAGCCAAACAAAACCTGGCGACACTGCTGAAGATATTAAAAATATTATTAAAACTACTTCACCAAGTTTTTTTCAACCAAAAGATTTTACTACAGATTATCTATGGACCAAGGTAAATTTTGCGGATGAAAAGACTTTGGGTGCTAAGGCATTAGATGCTTTAACTGAGGCCCGTAAAATTGCTAGAGACTTTAATCTAAGTACTGTGTCTGATATAGAAATACGTGAAGCAGCCAAAAAAATTGCTAGCGGTAAAATGACTAAAGATGATTACATAACCGAACTAGGAAGATTGGCTGCCGCAGAATATCCTCAGTATGGGGAAAGATTTAAAAATACTCCTGGTGCAACAACACGCAGTTTAAATAATCCAATACTAAAAGCAATAGCAGAAGAGTGGGAAGTGGAAGCCGACTCACTAGATTTAAATGACCCATTTATTGATAGTTTAATTCGTCCAGACGGAACAATTGGCAAAGCATCGCCAGCAACTATAGCGGAGGCTAGAATGAAAGCAGCAGTGCATCCAAACGCAGATAAAAGTACAAAGTATATTACGGCTGCTCGAACCGCTGGAAATCAACTTGCGAGAGCAATGGGGTTTGGTATATAAATGGCCAGAAAAAAAACAGAAGCAGATAGATTAGCCGCTGACCTAGAGCGTCAACTTGCAGCATTAAATGCCCAACCAAGTCCAGTTGATGTCGTAAGAAACATTACCAATCCAGTCGCTGATACATCTAAACCTACTTACGAGGGAATGCGTTCACAGTTATCTGAAATTAAAGACCCTAAGGTTAGAGCGGCATTTGAAAAGGCTTTTGCTTCTACCGACAAATTAACGGAGCAAGTTACAACTCAATATGAAACCCTTGGTTATGACTATGACCCAAACACTAATGTCGCAAAACCAAAGGCGCCAACAATAACGCCAATAGTGCCAGTAGTGCCAGTAGCGCCAACGCCAAAAGATGAAGCAATAATAAATTTAGCAGAAGAAGCGTTTGTTAGTTCTTTAAAATTATTAATGGGTAGCGCAGAGGCATCTAAGCCATACGTAAAAGAACTTTACAAATTAGTTTCTAAATACTATAAAAGTGGTTCAAGCATATCAGACGCTATTAATTTAGCGTTATATGATGCTAGGGAAAATAAACTTATTCCTGAATTTACTAATCGTTTTAGTGGAATATTTAAACTCGCAGACCGTCGTGCTGCTGGTGAAATGATTGATGTCCCTACACTTGCTGAATATGTAAAGTCCCAAGAAGGTCTTGCTGAAGTATTTCGTTCTACAAATTTAGGTGAGTTGGCTACAGAATCATTTTTAAATGAAGTTATGGGTACTGGAAAATCAGTAGCAGCAACAACTAAGATTATTACAGATGTTTATGATGCTATTAGACTTGCTCCAGAAGACTGGAAAAATATGGTTAAAACAAAAATGCCATTTGCGACAGAACCAATGCTTGCAAAAGCACTATTGCTTGGCACTAAGGGTGCAGAAGAATTAGAACGAGAAGTTAATAGGTATGGAATTATGGCAGCAGCCCAAAGCCAAGGGTTGACTGTTGGTGAAGAAGCAGCAAGTGAGTTACTTGCTAAAGGCGTAAGATATGGAACTTCTAAACCTCAATTTGGAAGAGCAGCAACAATTCTTCCAACTGCGCAAAAATTAACGTCTATGGAAACTGGAATTGAACCAGGAAAAGCCTACGGTCAAGAACAAGCATTCTCTGCAATATTTGACCAGAACGCAGCAGAACTTCAAAAATTAGCAGATTTAGAATTACGTGAAGAAGCAAGATTTGCTAAACGTCCTGGAACAGCAGGCAGTAGGTCATTTGCTTCTCAAGCCAGAGGTATGATTTAAACAAATAGAATCCTATGTGAATCCATCGGCCTCACATAGCGTACTAGACCGATAGCAAGAGCCAGCCTGGTTCCCCGACCAGAATCTGAGGCTTGCGACTAACCAAACGAATAGAAGGGTGGTTGCTATGAGCAACAACTACTGGGATGAAGACGAAGACGACCAAGATACCGACACCGATACGCAAATGGATGGAAGCGATTTACTTAAAAAATTGCGAAAAGCCAAGCGTAACGATGAGAAGCGTATCAAGGAACTCACTGAGCAACTTGAGGGATTATCCAAGGTGCAGCGTGAGCGTACAGTAAAAGAAGTCCTAGAAAAGAAGGGCGTCAACCTTAAAGCAGCAAGATTAGTTCTTAAGGATTTGGATGATGTTAACGAGGAGTCAGTTAATAACTGGCTCGATGATAACGCAGACTTATTTGGACTAACAGTTACTAAAGAGGAGCCTAAAGCATCAGAACAAGACCGTGCCGCATTGCGTCAACAGGATGTTCTAACGTCTAACGCTATGACCCCAGACCGAGCAGAAGATTTAAATCTTCGCATTGATAATGCAGATTCGATGGATGCATTATTGGATGTACTCCGCTCACAATAAAATTCCGTTATTAATCACCCTGGAGGTGAAACATGGCTAACGCCTACGTATCAACAGGTTCGTCCTCATTAGGAGGAACCGCTGGTTCTGCTGGTTTAGTACAGAAGGCGTATGACCGTCTTCTTGAATTCGCTCTTCGCTCTGAGCCATTAATTCGTTCAGTTGCAGACAAGCGTCCAGCACGCCAAGCAATCCCTGGTTCAACAGTTGTTCTACAACGTTATGTTGACCTATCTGCTGCAACTACAGCCCTCACTGAGGATGCTGACCCAGATGCAGTAGCAATGTCCACACCAACCTCTGTAACTATTACTCTTAACGAGTATGGTAACTCAGTGTTGGTAACACGTGCGTTGGAACTATTCAGCCTTGCTGATGTAGACCCAGCAATCGCAAACATTATTGCATTCAACCTTGCAGATTCTATTGACTCTATCGCAATGACAACATTGCGTGGCGGTTCAAACGTAATCTACTCAGGTTCAACTGCAACTTCAACAGCAACAGTTACTGCTGCTGCTACACTTTCATCTGCAAACCTACGCAAGGCAGTAGCAAAATTACGTGCTAACAAGTCTATTGCTCGCAAGGGTAGCCTATACTGGTGTGGTATTCACCCAGAAGTTTCACACGACCTTCGTGCTGAGACAGGTTCAGCAGGATGGTTGCTTCCTAACCAATACGGCTCTGCACAAGACCGTATCTGGGCAGGAGAAATCGGAACTTACGAAGGTGCATACTTCGTAGAGTCTGCACGTCTGTACAATGCTACTGACGGTTCTTCATCTGCACGTGTTTATCGTACAATTCTTGCTGGACAGCAAGCATTGGCCGAGGCCGTAGCAGAAGAGCCACACGTAGTTATCGGACCAGTAGTTGACAAGTTAATGCGTCACCGCCCAATGGGTTGGTACGGCGTACTTGGCTTTGCACGCTACCGTGAAGAGGCACTATACAGAATCGAATCAGGTTCTTCAATCGCTTAGTTGATTGACGGTAGGGCTAGGGGAAACTCTAGCCTTACAGTAAGTTCATTAAGGAGAACAATGGCAGATTATGTTTTTAAAACACCTACAGTCCGAGAAGGACCAGCAGGTAAACATAGATTATTTTACTTCTATAAACTAGATAGAGGTATCAGTATTGCTAAGAGTGGCGGAGTATATTCAAGAGTTCGCTATGTTCTTGATGAGGCAATAGATGATTACCAAGAGTTCTATGTTGGTGGACATAATCATATAGTTAACGATGCTACTAAAGCAGCACTAATTGCTGGTGGCGTAGGAGTAACAGAAGCAAACTTTACAGCAGTATAAGGGGATATATGAAACACTGGGAACATCATCCAGTTGCAATTGATGGATGTTTTGGATGTAAAGGTTTAGGGCTTCAGATGAACTCTGGAGATGCTAAGAGAGATATTTCAGATAAGAAATGGACATCTGAATTACAGGCCTATAGAGATGCAAGAGCACAAGGAATACAACCAGCAGGAACAACTATGCGTCACGTACAAGAAGCGCATAGGGCTTCAGAAGTATTAGGTAAAGCGTATGATGCGGACACTATGCCTAAGACTAAAGATATAACTCCAAAAGCCGCAACCATAATGAAAGAGATAGGACAAATATAATGCCAAACGTAGACGGAAAGAAATTCCCATACACAGCAAAAGGTAAGGCTATGGCTAAGAAAGCAGCCAAGAAGTCAGCCAAGAAAATGGTTATGAAGAAAATGGGTAAGAAGAAGTAATATGGCTAAAAAACCAAATTACTTTCAAAACGTTGCCAAAGAGATTAATGAATCTATTCAGGCATACCGTGCCACAAGCGAAATGCGTAACACCTCTGGTCCAGGAACTGATGCTCGTGCAAATGTTCTTCGCCAAATGGAAGATAAGCAATTTGGGCAACTTGTTGGAGCCGTAGTTAGAGGTAGACGCTATGACTCAAAAGGCAAGCGAATTAAATAATGTCATCGGGTCAACGCAAGCGTCACGACGGTTGGAATAAATCAATTATGCGGGACGGTTTAATTGTTATTCTACGTAAGGACGGGTCGGAAAAGGTCCGCCTTGACCCTAAGACTAAAGAAGTAACTAAGGGGGGCAAATGAAGAAGAAAGCAAAGTCTAAAGTTAATGCTGCTGGGAACTATACCAAACCTGGTATGAGAGCAACATTGTTTAAAAAGATTAAGGCTGGTTCTAAGGGTGGAGACCCAGGGGAATGGTCAGCCCGTAAAGCACAACTACTTGCAGTTCAATACAAGAAAGCAGGCGGAGGTTACAAGTAATGGCACTTGCTAAATCTCAACAATCGCTTAAGAAGTGGACTGCTGAAAAGTGGAAAACATCTGATGGCAAACCATCTAAAGGTAAGAAGAGATATCTACCTACTGCAGCGTGGGCTGCTTTAAGTCCTGCAGAGAAGGCAGCAACCAATAGGGCTAAGGCCAAAGGTAATGCTAAGGGCAAACAGTTTGTTAAACAACCTAAGAGTATAGCAAAGAAAACAGCAAAGTATAGGGGCAAATAATGGCTGATTCAAGATTAAAGAGAGCAGGAGTATCTGGCTTCAACAAGCCAAAGCGTACACCTAATCATCCTAAGAAGTCACACGTAGTAGTGGCTAAGGTAGGAGAAAAAGTAAAGACTATCAGATTTGGCGAGCAAGGTGCAAGCACAGCAGGTGCTCCTAAGGCTGGCGAATCAGAGCGTATGAAAGCAAAGCGCAAGTCTTTTAAAGCAAGACACGGAAAGAATATTGCTAAAGGTAAAATGAGTGCAGCCTATTGGGCGGACAAGGTTAAGTGGTAATATGAGTACCAAGGGGACAAAAGATTCAGTAGCACTAGTATGGTGTGACAACGGTATGGTAGATGGCAAGTTTATGCAAGGCGTAACAGATGTAATGTTAAAGTCTGGCGTAGAGTTTGCAACATCGCTACGGAGTCAGGGCAACCAGATTGCTAGACAAAGACAGACAGTAATTGATTACTGGTTTGATAAGACTGATTACGAATGGCTACTATGGGTAGATTCAGATGTAGTAATTAGTCCAGAAAAGTTTAAATTATTATGGGATAACAAGGATGCTGAAAAGCGTCCAATTATTACTGGAATATATTTTACTACAGATAATCCAGAAGAACCTTTAATGATTCCAATGCCTACAATCTTTAACTTTATAGTTGGAGATGAGGGTGGGTTTGGATTAACCAGAGTTCACCCAATGCCAGTAAATCAACTAATTAAGGTTGATGCGGCGGGTATGGGATTTGTATTAATGCACCGCAGTGTCGTGCCAAAGGTTCGTGAAGTATCCCAAGACGGACAAATTTTTATGGAAATGGGTAGAGGAACTAAGTTTATAGGTGAAGATATATTCTTCTTTGCCCTATGCGATAAAGCAGAGATTCCACTATATGCTCATACTGGTGCATTAGCCCCACATATGAAGCGGTTCTCATTTGATGAACATTATTACAACGCATTCTTTGGTAAACCTAAGGAAGAGCCTAAGTCAAAACTTATCACTCCTGATAAGAAAATCATTACACCTAGATAGGATAAACAATGCCAACAGGTACCGCAGGTAGCACTCTATGTGCTGAATTAAATCGCCTAGCCAATGGTGGAACTTACCCAGCAATAACAGTATTTAAAGATGAGCAAGGTGCTGCTAATGCTTGGGCTGGAACATCTGGACTTGGAATAATTGGAGCCTTAAATAAAAAGGCAAGTGCTGGTAGAGCACCTTCTGCTTATAAAGATTTAAATGGTATCTGTAATGAACTAGCAGGAACTACAGGTAAATCTGCAGTCGATGCATTAAGGACTATAGCATCTTGACAACTACATTAACAGATTTAATCAATGAGGTTCAAATTAATCTTGCTGGATATACTTATCAACAAGATAGAGCAACTCACTTAACTAGTGCAGTAACTACTCTAACATCACCATCTACATCTCCTACTGTATTATCTTTAGGCTCTACTGAAAACCTTGGTAAAGGTGTAGTTGAGATTGATGAAGAGTTGTTGTGGGTAGATTCATTTGACCGTGTTGCTAACACAGCAACTGTATCCCCTTATGGCCGTGGCTATCTAGGCACTACTGCTGCTACACACACAGTAGATACTAAGGTTACTATCTCACCTACATTCCCACGTTATGTAATTAAAAAGGCTATCAATGATACCATCAATGCTGCTGGCTCTACTATCTTTGCTGCCAAAGTAACTACCTTTACATTTAATGCTGCTCAAACAACTTATGATTTTGATGGTTTGAATATCCAAAATATTCTTACAATTATGTGGCAATCAGTTGGTCCATCACAAGAGTGGATTCCTGTTCGTCGCTGGTCTTGGGATTCTAAAGCAGATGCTACCGCATTTGGTGCTACTTCTCAAACAGTAACTATTGGAGATTATATTACTCCTGGTAGAACTGTTAAGGTTGTATATGCTACAGACCCAGAACCATTTACTACTAATGCTCAAGACTTTTCAACACAAACTGGTTTGCCAAACTCTTGCAAAGATGTAATCGTTCTTGGCGCTTCTTATCGTTTGCTTACCTACCTTGACCCTGCACGTGCTGCACAGGTTAGCCCACAGGCAGATGAGACAGATAGCAAACGTCCTTATGGTGCTTCACAAACTGCAACAAAACAACTATACGCCCTATATACCCAACGCCTCAACGAGGAAACTCAGAGACAACAAACTCTGTATCCAATTCGAGTCCACTACAGCCGATAGGTAAATAAATGACAACACGCAAATACTCCTCACGCTCACAACAGACTACATTATCTGGAGCGTTAACTTCCTCTGGTACTTCAGCAACTGTCGTATCAGGAACTTCATTACTAGGTGGTGCCACAATATCTGCTGGTGAAACCTTTACGGTGGTGATAGACCCAGATACAGCGCTTGAAGAAATTGTAGATGTAACGGCGGTCTCGACTAACACTCTTACTATTACTCGTGGTATTGATGGCTCATCTGGCGTAGCCCACTCTGCTGGTGCTGTAGTGCGCCATATGGCAATTGGTCGGGATTATCGTGAGGCTAATCAACACATTGAAAATACTACAACCGCACACGGAATTACTCTTGCTAACCTAGTCAAAACTACAGATACAGGCACAGTAACAAGCGGTATGATTCTTGACGGTACTATTGTTAATGCTGACATCAACGCAAGTGCTGCTATCGCAGATACTAAATTAGCCACTATCTCAACTGCTAGCAAGGTATCTAACTCTGCTACTACTGCTACATCTGCTAACACAGCATCAGCCATTGTGGCCCGTGATGCTTCAGGTAACTTTACTGCAGGTACTATTACTGCTAACCTTACAGGTACTGCTAGCACAGCAACTGTTGCTACTACTGCTAATGCTTTAACTACAGCCCGTGACTTTCAACTGACTGGAGATGTAGAAGCATCTGCCGTATCCTTTGATGGTTCTGGCAACGTAAGCCTAACTACTGTTATTGGTACAGGCGCTATTGTTAACGCAGATGTTAATGCATCTGCTGGTATTACCTATGGTAAGTTAGCCTTAACTGGTGGAATAGTAAACACAGATATTTCCAATACTGCTGCCATTTCACTAGGTAAGTTAGCAACTGACCCACTAGCCCGTGCTAACCATACAGGTACACAGACAGCATCAACTATCTCTGACTTTGATACACAGGTAAGAACATCTCGCCTAGACCAGATGGCTGCGCCTACTGGCTCAGTATCTGCTAACAGCCAAAAGATTACTAATCTTGGTACACCTACATCTAATACAGATGCTTCAACCAAGGCTTATGTAGATACATCTATTGCTAACCTAATTAATGGTGCTCCTAGCACACTTGATACTCTTGATGAAATTGCTCAGGCATTAAATGACACAGCCAACTTTTCAGACACAGTAGTCCTTAAGTCTGGCTCTACAATGACTGGTGCTCTGACATTGTCGGGTGCTCCTACTGTAGACCTACACGCTGCTACAAAATTATATGTAGACAACGTGGCTGGTTCTGCTACTGCTGCTGCAGCCTCTGCAACCGCTGCTGCTGCCTCATATGATTCATTTGATGATAGATACCTAGGCGCTAAGTCAACACCTCCTACATTGGACAATGATGGTAATGCATTAGTGACTGGCGCTCTATATTGGAACTCAGTATCTAATACTATGTTTGCTTGGTCAGGTTCTGCTTGGGGTTCTATTTCCTCTACTGCAGAAATCTTCCGTTATAAGTATGTAGCAACTGGCGGAGAGACCTCAGTGTCTGGAGCAGATGCTAATGGTCTAACACTTTCATACCTAGCAGGTAAAGAGCAGGTATATCTAAATGGTGTTCTATTAGTTCGTGGTACAGATTACACAGCATCTAATGGAACTAGCATTACATCTTTAACAGCATTGGCTGCATCTGATATACTTGAGGTAATTACATTTACCGCATTTGATTTGGCTACAGCAATTTCTAATACAGTCTTTGATGCTAAAGGCGATTTGATTGTAGGAACTGCAGCCGATACAACAGGTAAACTAACTGTTGGGGTAGATGGATATTACTTAAAGGCTAACTCAGGAACCGCAACAGGACTTGAGTGGGCAGCATTAACAGTACCACCAGCAGACGATGACCAACCAATACTAGCCGCACAAATATTCGGATAAGGAAAATACAATGGCAACATTTACAAAACTAAAACTTAGTGGTTCAACAGATGGTAAAGCCATCAAGGTTGTTCAAACCGCTACAGCAGGAACAACTATTCATACAGCACACGCAACAGCCCTTGATGAGATTTGGCTATATGCACATAACTCATCTGCTACAGCAGTAAAACTTACCCTTGAATTTGGTGGAGTTGCTGCGCCAGATGACCACATTGAAATTAACATTAATGCTGAAGGTACTGGACTAGTCCTTGTATCTCCTGGACTATTACTAACAAACTCACTTGTAGTTAAAGCATTTGCTGGAACTGCTAACGTAATTACTCTTACAGGTTATGTGAATAGGATTGCTTAATGTCAAGATACGGACAAAGAAGTAGATTAAACGGTAGCGCTAATGCCAACACTATTAACTATTGGTTTGGTGGTGGATTTGTAAATTTACCTAAAGCAACGGGTGGAACAATTACTTTTGATGGAACTTATTACATTCATACATTTAATGCTTCAGGAACATTTACACCTAACCAATCATTAACTGTTGACTATTTAGTAGTCGCTGGTGGTGGCGGAGGTGGTTCTTATGGTGGTTCTGGTGGTGGTGGTGCAGGTGGCCTGCGTTCAACTGTTGGTGCAACAGGTGGCGGTGGTTCATTAGAATCTGCGTTATCTCTTACTGCACAGGCTTATACGGTAACTATTGGTGCTGGTGGTGCTGGTGGTATTTCTAGTACCGAAGCAGCAAGTGGAACTGATTCTGTATTTTCAACAATTACTAGCACAGGTGGCGGAGCAGGCGGTGGGTATAAAGGCTCATTTTATGCTCCTAAATCTGGTGGTTCAGGTGGTGGTGGTAATTACTTTACTTTTACGACTGGCGGTACAAGAACTGCAAGCCCAGTACAAGGAAATAATGGTGGTAATGGTGTAAATGCATCAATTTCTGTGGGTGGTGGTGGTGGTGGTGCTGGAGCAGTAGGCGGAAATGGAAATGGTAGTTCTGGTGGAAGTGCTGGTGCTGGTGGAAATGGCGTTACTACAAGCATTTCAGGTTCGTCACAGACTTATGGAGGCGGTGGCGGAGGTGCAACATATGACGGCACTGGTTCAGGTGGTACAGGTGGTGCTGGCGGTACAGGCGGTGGAACCGCAGGTACAGCAATTAATAATAGTCCCGCTGCAAACGCAACAGCAAATACAGGCGGTGGCGGAGGTGCAACAAGAAGCGATGACGCACCACCAAGCGTTGCAGGTGCTAATGGTGGTTCAGGAATTGTAATTGTGAGGTATGTAGCGTGAGTCATTGGGCAGAAATAGATAATAACAATGTAGTTCTTCGTGTACTTGTTGGTGATAATAATTTACTTGATGAAGGATACCAATGGCTTGTAGATAACCTTGGTGGTACTTGGATTAAAACAAGTTATAACCATAAGATTCGTGGAACATTCGCAGGTGTAGGATATTCTTATAATGCTGAGGAAGACATCTTTGTTGCACCTCAACCATACCCATCTTGGACTAGGTCAGGTTCTTTTTGGAATCCACCTACACCTCAACCTATAGTTGAAGGTAAACGTTACTACTGGTCAGAGGATGACCTATCTTGGAGGGAAGTACAATGAGCAAAGCAAGAGACATAGCAAGTGCAGCACCTGCACCCTCAACCGTATCAGCAACTGAGTTAGGGTATGTAGATGGTGTTACCTCTGCTATCCAGACACAGTTAGATGCAAAGACTGCAAAGTCTACCCTTACAACTACAGGTGATATTTACTATGCATCTGCTGCTAATACCCCTGCTAGATTAGGCATTGGTAGCACAGGAAATGTGCTCACTGTGGCATCAGGTATCCCTAGTTGGGCTGCACCTGCTGGTGGCGGTGGTGGTATGACTTTTATCCAACGCTCAACCTTTTCAAATGTTGCTGATACTGGCACTACTTTTGATAATGTATTTACTTCAACCTATGAAACTTATTTTATCAACATAGAGCAAATTTATTCGGGTACTGCTGCTAATGACCTTTATTTTCAATTTAGATATGCTGGCCCAACAACACAAACAGCCGCTTATTATTCAATAAATTATTTTTGCACTGTGGGTGGGACATCTATGTCTTTTGCAAATAGCAACAATCAGGCGCAAATGATATTATCGGATAATTCTGGCGATAGTGCTGATTGGATAAGTGCTCAACTTTATGTAAATTCTGTTGGTAATGGAAGTAGAAGAGCCCTTATCAATGGATTACTTTACAATAACAATAAAATCTCTCAAGAGGTTTTTGGTGGGGAAAACTTTACAGCAAGAGAATACACAGGTTTTTTACTAAAATCATCAAGCGCAAACGTATCAGGTACAATTACAATTTTTGGAGTTAATAAATCATAATGACAACTAAAAAACAAATGATTGAAATTATTAAAGCGGAGAATCCAACATTACAAATTGGTGATGATGATGCAGGTTATACGCAATTATCTGCCGATGATTATGAAGCAACTATTGCTCAATGGGCTGATAATAGATTGGCAAAAGAGCAAGCAAGAGCAGAGGTAGAGGCTGCACGCCAAACTAAAATTTCTGCTTATCAAAAGTTAGGATTAACTGAGGCAGAGATTGAGGCATTATTGCCAACACCAACGCCTTTGGTAAGACCAACAGCCTCAGCATAATCTTGAGGAATTGTTCTACAAATATTAATAACTATTAAGGAGCACTGTGGCTGGTCGTGATATAACCGAAGGTCGTGCCAATCAAGCAATTGCCGTTGATGTTGGTATTGTTTCTACAAGTACATACTGGCAGAATACATCTGACTCTTATGATGTAGCAGTTGGTGGACAACCATTCTTCTATGCCATAAATGATGCACGTCCTTACATTAGACAGACTGCTCCTTATAAGAAAGACCAGTTTGATAATGGTAAAGAGCCAGGTGAGCAATCACTTACTGGCTGGTGGTTACGTTCTCAGTCATCATTCCACTCTGGTTCAGGTATAAAGTTCTATGACCCATCTGCTGGTGAGACTGTTGACTACAGATTTACAGATAGCAAGGGTGTTAATGTTTGGACTAAAGGACAGGTAACCTTACTTAAAGATACTGCTACTACACACTACACATCTGGCGCAATTCAGACTAACGGTAAACCATTTCAGATTGCCCGTTCTATTGAGTACGGTGGAACTAATGGAGTCCTTCTCTGGGATGAGTATGATGTAGACAAAATTGCAGAAGATGGAACTGTTACACATTTCTTAGATTATGCAGCAGGAACTGATTATGCAGTTAATGCTATATGTGATGATGGTACTAATGCCTTTTGGATTACCAATATTGTTGCTAGCGGTACTCCAAGATTGCGTATATATAAAAAGTTATTAACTGGTGTTTCTGGTGCTGGTGATACTCTTATGATTAGCGACAACGGTATTACTGTAAATACTGCTGTTATGGAATATGTTAAAGACCGTATCGTTATGGGTATTAATAATAAGATATATGAAATATCTTCATCTGCATCTAGCCTTCCAAGCCCTGTGTACACACACAGCGATACTGATATTGTATTCTCAAGCATTACCGCTTCTGGTCCAGCCATCTATGTATCAGGTTATAGTGGCACTCAGTCAAGCATATTTAAATTTACTCTTAATACCTCTGGTGTTATGCCAACTCTTACTACTGCTATTACTGCAGCAGAGATGCCAGTTGGAGAGATTATCCATAAGATTTTTTACTACCTAGGTTATATGATGATAGGTACTAACAAAGGAATCCGTGCAGCAGTTGTCTCAGACCAAGACGGCTCCATTAACTATGGTCCACTTATTGTGGAAACCACTCAGCCTTGCTATGACTTTGCTGCACGAGACAGATTTATCTGGTGTGCAACTGGTGTAGATGGAGCAGCAGGAGTTATCCGTATTGACCTTGGTAATGAGATAGAGACTTTACGCTTTGCTTATGCTAATGACTTATATGTTAGCGGTACATCAGGATATAGCACAGTAACCTGTGCATTCGCTGGTACAACAGACCGATTAGTATTTGCTACTACAGCAGTTAATGCTGGCTCAGTAAGCAATAAAGCATTGACATCTAACGTAGCAACCTTGACTACATCTGCAGCACACGGCCTAGCCGTTGATGATTCCGTATGGGTAGAAGGTGTTGACTCCACATTTAATGGTCAGTACACAGTTACTGGCGTACCAACTACTACAACATTTACCTATGCTAAGACTGCTTCTAACGTAGCATCTACTGCCGTATCACCTGTTGGTAAGGTTAACAAGGTAGGTAGCATTAACATTGAAGCAAGTGCAACATTAACGCCTACTGGCTTTATCACTAGCGGTTACATTCGCTATGGAACATTAGAGCCTAAAAACTTCAAGCGTTTACTTGCTCGTGGAGACTTCACTAAAGGTTCATTAGTACTTGAGACTGTTGATAAAGACGGTGTTGAGTATGACCACATTACCTACGAATCAGGAGTAACTGCAGTTGAAGTAGGTACATCTAATCCTGATACAGCGCAAGAGTATGTAGCCTATAAGTTTATTCTTAATCGTGATGCTACAACTACTAGTGCAGGTCCTATATTTAAGGGCTATCAAGCAAAGGCTACTATTGCTACACCTCGTCAGAGAGTTATGAGATTTCCTGTTTACTGCTTTGATATTGAAACAGATAGATACAATGTAGTATCTGGCTATGAAGGTAAGGCACTAGAAAGATTACAGTTACTTGAAGGTGTAGAAGAAGGTGGCGATGTTGTTACCTGGCAAGACCTTACTACTGGCGAAAGTCGTCAAGTAGTTATTGAGCAAATCTCATTCACACGTATGACTCCACCAGATAAAAGGTTTGATGGGTTTGGAGGCGTAATTGAGATTACGGTTAGGACAGTATAATGACACCGAATGATTGGGCAGCCCTTGCCGTAGCAGCAACTACTTTAGTGGGAACGCTGGCTATAACAGTAAGACACTTAGTTAAACACTATTTGTCCGAACTTCGCCCCAACGGTGGCTCAAGTGTAAAAGACCAGGTCAACAGGTTAGAGGAAAAAGTAGAATTTTTAACAGAGTTAATGAAACAAATAATCGCTAAATAAAAACAAAGGAAAAATAAAATGGCAACAGGAAGAACAAGAATCGGCGGCGGCATATATAACCCTGGTGGAGAAAATGTTGGTCAAGTCTACAAACCTCAAGGTGCAATGTATACTGGTAGTGGTAACATAAAGCCTAAAACTATTAAGCCTCAAGAATCAGAAGCAATGAAAGAAGCAAAAAGAAAAGCCAAATTAGAAAAAAAACAATGGGAAGATTTGGCTAGACAACAGCGTGCGGAAATGTATAGAAAAAAAACTAAAGAAGAAAAAGCAATAATTAAAAAACAACAAACAAAAGAAGAACTGGCTGACCGCAGGTGGCAAGAAAGAAACAGTTAATTATTAAATGAAGGCTGACAAGTTTCCTAAATGGTTCTATGACAATGCAACAGTCCAAGATTTTGAATCAGGACTAGCAGAGTTTAAGGGTAAGAAGAATCTTAGATTCCTACAGATAGGTGTCTTTACTGGCAACGCATCTGCTTGGCTATTAGAAAATATTCTTACAGACCCAACATCATTGCTTGTAGACATAGACCCTTGGTGTGGTAATTTGCAACACGAATCAATTTATGACTGGAATGATATACAACAAGCCTACAAAGAGCAGATAGAACCACACGGTAAAAAGGTTCAAGCACATAAAGCATTTAGTGGAGACTGGTTAAAGAATAACCGTGAGGTTAAGTATGACTTTATCTATATTGATGGAGACCATCTACCAGAATCAGTTACTTTAGATGCTGACCTATCTTGGGACTTGCTTAAATCTGGTGGCGTTATGGCATTTGATGATTATGAGTGGGACCATCCAGATGGTACAGATAAGAACCCTAAGCCAGCAATAGATGCGTGGCTAGCAAAACATAAAGATGATATTGAAATATTACGTATGGGATGGCAAGTATGGATAAGAAAGAAGTAGATAACAACTGTATTGGATGTGGTTGTGACCCAACTGATATTTGTTGGCCTAACCAAAACCTGTTAAGAGAACAATGGTTAAAGGATAACCCAGATGCAAAGTATGAGGGATGGATGTCAATATGACAACTGTTGTCAAGAAAGCCACACCTGCTGCAATTGCTGTATTGCGCCAAGCGACGGCGTTAAGACCGAATCGCAAGAAAGCCAGCGATGGTCTGCTTCCATCTGCTGCTCATCTAGCACAGAGTCCTAACTCAGACCACAATACTGGATTAGCAGTAGACTTAACACACGACCCAGCCAATGGGATAGACTGTGGAGATATTTACATTAGGTTACAAGATGATATTAGGGTCAAGTATTTAATATTTAAAGGTAAAATTTGGAGTAAAGAAAAAGGGGAGCATACCTATAAAGGTAGCAACCAGCATAATAAACATCTACATATTTCAATTAAGACAGAGTATGCTAAAGACGATTCTAACTGGTTCAGTTGGATGGGTGTAGTACCTAAA
>Ga0208364_1000049_pt1 | contig 30842 bp, 35 predicted proteins | sample LakMenEpi08Jun12_FD_150680 | JGI IMG/M metagenome (GOLD analysis project Ga0208364, IMG submission 150680) | Freshwater microbial communities from Lake Mendota, WI - 08JUN2012 deep hole epilimnion (SPAdes) | ecosystem: Environmental > Aquatic > Freshwater > Lake > Epilimnion/Euphotic zone ...
CAATTAGTAAAATGGCAGATTCTTATATTGACCATTATTTAAATAAAACAAATGTATTAGGTAATGTTGTCGGTGGTGTAGTTGGTGCAGTTAAGCCCTCTGCAGGAGCTGCAGCACAAAATGCCGCCTCTCTTATTGGAACGGATCCAGCAGTTAAATTTGCTGTAAAACGGGGTGTAAAAACTATTTTAGCACAACAATATCTTGGAAGTCCTTCTGGACAAATTGAGGATATTCCCTCCATTATTGGTGGTGCTATAAGCCAAAGTGTACATGGAATACCACCCTCAAAACCATCTAAGGGAAGCAGATTTGGAATTTTAGGTGATAAAGTTTCTGATAAAGTAGGATCATTGGCTGCAATGGGTATAGATCCTCTTGATTGGGTTACAAATGCATTTGGTGCACAGTCTGCACTATCACATATGTCTGGTATTGGTAGCCAAACTGCCAACGCTGCTGTAGGCGCTGGTGGCTATCTGGAACGAGGCAAGCGAAAAGGAATTTATTAAAAATTATAAATAATTTAAGTTTCAAGGATATACTAATGAATAATTTAAACCAACAATACACTCCCGTAAACGGTGACGCCCGTACCCCAGATGGTAAAGGTACCTTCACCCCACAACCAGTGGTTAAGGCCAATAATTTGGCTAAAGCCCAAGTCCCAACTCCAGTAGCAGCTATGTCTGGCGCATTTGCACCAAACATGCGCACACCTGGTCCTTCTCAAACTTCTCAAGAACCCGAGGATGAATATTATGAAGAAGAAGAAGCTGATAATGCCAATGAATCCAGTGAGCCAACTGAAGTTGAAGAAAACAATTCTTATCAATTCAGAAATGCTTTAATTTCTCTTCTTGGTGAAAATGTCTCTGGTGAATTGATTTCTCAACTTGAAGCTATCTTTGAAGCTGCTGTAAAAGAAAAATCAGATTCAAAAGTAAATAACATTGTAACTAAGATTGATGAAAATGTTGCTTCTTATCTAGAAAACGTCACCAATACTTTGGTTGAAAAGGTTGATGACTATCTAGATTATGTCGTAGAAGAATGGATGCAAGATAATACTCTTGCAGTCGAACAAGGAATTAAGACTCAAATTGCTGAAAACTTTATCGGTGGTTTGAAGAATCTTTTTGAAAATCATTACATCGATGTTCCAAATGAAAAATACAATGCTCTTGACGAGTTGTATGCACAAAATAGAAATCTAGAACAATCCTTGAACAATACAATTAATGAAAACATCAACATTAAGAAAGAACTTATGTTGAATGAATGTGCCACCATCTTTGTTGCTGAGACAAAAGATTTGGCAGACACTCAAATTGCAAAACTTCAATCATTGATGGAAAATGTATCCTTTGAAAATCCTGGTGAATATCAAGCAAAATTAAATGCAATTAGAAATAATTACATGAGCTCACAAGCAAATTTTGTACGTTCAGTTCCAGTTCAAAAATACCAACCAATCAATGAAGAAATGACCTTCTCTGCAGTTAGACCTTTAGAAAATTCTACTGTAGAAAACTATGCTAGCGTAATCGGAAAACTTAACAAAAAAGTATAAAAAACAAAAATTATAAATAATTTTACTTAGGAGATATTACACAAATGAACTTTCAAGACAATACCCCATATGACATTTTAACAGAGAAGTGGAGCCCCGTGCTTGAGCATGGTGCCCTACCAAACATCTCTGATGATTATCGTAAGAAGGTCACTGCCGTCCTTCTTGAAAACGAAGAGCAAGCTATTCGTTCTCAACACCTCACCGAAGACATGACTTCTAATAACTTGGGCATGCCAACCAACTTCACCAACAATGGTGGAGTCGCAGGTTATGATCCAGTTCTTATCAGTCTCGTCCGTCGTGCAATGCCAAATCTCATGGCCTATGACATCTGCGGCGTTCAGCCAATGACTGCTCCAACTGGCTTGATCTTTGCTATGCGCGCCAACTACGGTGGCCAAAACTACGGCAATACCACTTTCTACACTGAAGCTATGTTCCAAGAAGCCTTCCCAGCATACGGTGGCTCTGGTTACACTCTCGGTGCCTCAGAACGTGGTATCTGCGGTTTCTTTGGTCTCTGCGGTTCTTGCGGATTTAGCGGTGGTAACAACCCAATATACCTCAGAAACAATGTTACTGCAGCACAATTCAGTGCTTTCCGTGGTATGTTGACCAACTCTGGTGAAGGTTTGGGTAGCGGAACTAGCAACCCATACAGCGCCTTTAACCAAATGGCCTTCTCAATTGACCGTGTTGCCGTACAAGCTCGTACTCGCGCTCTAAGCAGCAACTACACCATCGAATTGGCTCAAGATCTCAAGGCTGTTCACGGATTGGATGCCGAAGCCGAACTCGCAAATCTTCTCAGCACAGAAATTCTTGCTGAAATCAACCGCGAAATCGTTCGTACCATCTATTACGTTTCACGCAGCGGTTCTCAACAAGGCGATTTGACCAACAGAGGTCAATACGATCTTAATTCAGACTCAGACGGTCGTTGGTCTGCTGAAAGATTCCGTGGCCTCACTTTCCAAATTGAACGTGAATGCAACGCAATCGCCAAGGAAACTCGTCGTGGTAAGGGTAACTTTGTAATCTGCGATAGCGATACCGCAGCAGCCCTTGCAATGTCTGGTTTCATGAGTTTGAGCCCCGGCATCTCTCCTCAACTCAATGTTGATGATACTCAAAGCACCTTTGCTGGATTGCTCAATGGTAAGGTTCGCGTCTATATCGATCCATACACCCCACTCGGCGCAAACTTCTTCTGCGTCGGATATAAGGGTGAATCTCCTTATGACGCTGGTCTCTTCTACTGCCCATACGTTCCGCTCCAAATGGTTCGTGCAGTAGATCCAAATACCTTCCAACCAAAGATTGGATTCAAGACCCGTTACGGCGTAGTTGCTAACCCATACGTCCTCAACGGCACCGTCCCCGATGGTGAAGCCTTGACTCAAGGTATCAACCAATACTATAGATTGACACAAGTCCTCAATCTACATGGTATGTGCCAATAATATAACTAAAAGGTTATAAAGAGCCCTCCCGAGAAATCGGGAGGGTTTTTTTTATAAATATTTTATATGCCTTTCTTAAAAAGTTTTAAAACATACTTAATCGAAGAACGAGAATCATTCTCTTTAGCTCAAGGACAAGCACCGGGAGTTAATTATGATTGGGACCCAAACTATAGGCATATTGGTGGAACTACTACATTAAACCCTGTAGTGACTGGTGACACACAAACAGCATTGGGTGGTAATACAAGTATGTTACATTGGATTAATTTAAATTTACTTGATAGTCTACCAAATACACATCCTCACTATAGTACATTAAAACTTTGGTTACAAAAATGGACTCAATTGGCTGTTGGATGGTATCATATACCAGAAGCAAATAGAATTAGATTGTATAACCAATATTATAGAGAATATACTCAAGGTTGGACCAATAGTTCTGGAACAATAACTTATCCAGCAATTCAAACTTTACTGCAAATGTTTTGGCCAGAAAATTTAGCAGTATCTTATAATAAAGATATGACAGGAAATTGTATTAGTTATCCAGGTAATAATGGCCCATGCTATTACGGTTCAAATACACCATTGGGCTAATTCATGACAACAAATCCGTGCCAAGATAATACTAATAATCTTTACGCTAACTATTTTAGTTTTAAAATTCAGCGCGGAACAGATCAATTAGAATTGATGGTCCAGAAAGCCAATCTTCCCGGATTAACTGTTCCTGATCAATCACAGCCTACAATTTTTGGTACAACAATACCAGTACCAACAATGACAGTTCAATATGAACCTCTTGTTGTAGAATTTTTGGTAGATAACAATTTAAATAACTGGAAAACCATTTATTCTTGGATGCGTGATATAACAAACATACAAGATGCTTATAATTACGATTTAGCTTACCAAAATTGGCATTATAGTGCATCTTTAATTTTACACCCTACAGTAAATTGTGATACACCAAATCCAGTTCTTACTGTAAAATTTGCTCACGTAATTCCCACCCGATTAAGTGGACTAGTATTTCAATCAGATGCAGCCGATGCAATCATCATAAAAGCATCAGCTACATTTAAATTTTCTTATTATGATCTTAATCCAGATGCTCCGGGTGCTCTTGGATATCCATACGGATCTTAATTACATATAATCTTTAGGATCGTCTGACCAGCTTTGTGGATCCGTAACTGGCTTATCAGGTTTATATGGCATTTTATTGCCCTCTGGTTTGATTGTACGGCGTTTCTTCTTCTTGGGTTTAGCTTCGGGTTCTTCTTCTACCGGAGGGCTTACAGAGGCTTCTGGCTCTGGTTCTATGTCATCATCTTCGTCACCAAAATCTGCTAAAATTTCAACACCTTCATAAGTATCCATTAAATCATTTACAAAATTTACAAAATCTTCATTTGTAAATAAATCATTTAAAAGTTGTAAACCAGATTCTACATTAGCTGTGCCTTCCGGCAAGCTTGAGGTAATAGATTTAGGATCCTTTTGCATGGTCATAAAATATATTTCATACATTTTTTCTAATTCTAAAGAAGGATGACCAATAAAAATAATAGCTGATTCAGAAATAGTAACTTCAAACCCTTTAAGATTTCCAGCATAATTTGTTAGACGAACATATTCTACAACAACATCATTTTGATCTTTCTCAAAATAACTTTCTAATTTTGCTGGTAATTTTATTGTAATTTTTCCAGGCGTTTCTTCATTAGCGAGACCAACAATTTCTTCGCCGGTCAACAGCTTCACAACTCTTAAAACGCCCGAGAATGAATTCTCAGGAAGTGATTCGGACATATGTATGTCCTCCCTTCCTTATTATTTATCTTTTAACAAATCAATAAATGACATTGAATATATTTTATAATCAAATTTTTCTTTTTTGTATATTTTTAAACGCTCTTCAAAATGTCTGTATACGTGATTCTTGTGAGATTTATAAATTAAATCATCAACAATATCATAAACTTTTAATGTTTTCTTTTTCTCTGAAACACGCAACCCACGTCCAATACTTTGCAAAAGTCTTATAACAGATTTTGTAGGAGAGGCAAAAATAATATTATCAAGATTGACAATGTTGATACCAGCAGAAGTAGTGCCGAAAGACGCAACCAATATTGCATTTTTTTCTCGGTCCACAACCCTGCGGATGTGTTCTCTTGTCTCAGCTTCTGTTTTTCCAGATATAAAATATACCTGTCTATTGCTTCCCGCTGCTTGTATGAGAGCGTGGAGTGGCTTGCCATGGTCCTCAACGTAATTAAAGAGTACGAGCGTGTTTCCTTTTGTTCGGAGGGCAAGTTCTTTAATGAATTGATTTCTTTTTTCATTTTTTGCCACCCATTTTATTTCATCGGAATATTTTTGTTTTTTAAGAAGTTCTTTTTCTTCCTCTGTATATTTAAGAATTATACAATCTATACCCAGTTTAGCAAGCAAGCCTTTATTCATTAAATTTTTAGTATGAATAAATTGTACTGCTGGACCCAATATACCTTCAATACTCAATCTATGTGCTTGTGTTTGCTGTAAAGTTCCTGTGGTTCCTATTCTAAACCAAGCTTTGGAAAGTTTCTGACCAATAAAGTTGATAGATTCTGCTTTGGCTTGATGACATTCATCAAAAAAGATAGCATCAAATTGATCAAACCAAGTTTTTGGTAGTTTATATATCGACTGCCACGTGGATATTACAATTTGTTTATTAGTATCTTTATCCTGTCCTGCTGATATTTTGTGAATATATTTTTTACACGACCAAGATTTATCTTGAGTTGAGTAATCAAAAAAATCAGATTCCATTTGGCTTACTAAACCAACTGTAGGAACTAATACTAAAATTTTACGATCTATACCTATTACGGATTGCAGAAACCTGACCAAGACGTATATGATTAAACTTTTGCCTGAACCAGTTGGAGAAATCACCACCCCCCTGTGGTTGTTTAATGCATGTAGAATTGCTTCTTGTTGGTGTGCATGCATTTTTACTGGTTGCTTTCGAACAGATACTTTTAAAGAATCGTAATACTTTAAAAATTGTTCTTCTGTAATGCATACTTTATTTTTTGTTTCTTTAATATTTAAGAAGTATTTTCTTTCTTCGGCAAACTTTTTTAAATAAGTTTTTAATCCTCTTGGTAATGTAGAAGAAAGAATATCATACAATCTAATTTTCCCATCCCATAGCCTGCGTTTAAACATAGGCATATATTCGGCACCGGGGACCATAAATGAAAAATAATCCCGCAATTCTTTTTTTATCGCTTGTTCGGTTTTGATGTAGTAGCGAACTTCATCAATAGATTCAACTTCAATATCCACATAATATTTATGCTACGCCATTCATAAGTTTATGCCACTCAATAGCAGACTTGATCATAAAATTTCTATTATTGATTGAACGTATAAATTCTTCAACCATTTTTAATTTTACTTCTGCAACTGATATTTTAGATTTCAATTCTATAACTTTTGCATCAGCTTCAACAAACTGTTCTACATCGCTTTTTAACAAAGTAAGTTCTGATGGTTCTTCTTTCCACAATTCAAGTTCTTCTTTAGAAGCTTTTCCTGTGTAAATTTTCCATTTACGCAATTTTAATACGGCCAAATCATTTTGATATTTTGCCAAAAGTAATTTGACATCTGCAAGTATGGTTAGATACTTAGAGTGTATTTGAGGTATCTTAAGAGACTCTATACCTAACTCAGTAGAGTCTATTTGAGAGTCTTTAGTAATAAGTTCTTTAAGGTTCTCTAGATTCATCTTTTATGATTTATTTTATAGTACTCTAGAATAAAGTCAAATAAATAATCTTGACTTTTCTTAAAGGTAATTTATAATAGTTGAAAGGACTAAAATGATTATTGATTTGCGTGAAATTTCGGTTGTCTGGATAAATCTAGACTCAGCAAAAAAGAATGCTGAAACTATGCAAGAACGTTTTCACAAATTTGGTTTTAAAAATACACATAGAAAACCAGGTTTAATAATTCCACCACCTCCAAATACAGATAAATCGATAGCACATTTTAGGGGGTGTGGACAATCTCATATTGACATTTTGGATGATACAAATTATTCAACACCATTGTTGATTTTAGAAGATGATGTTGAATTTTATGATAATTTTAATCCAGTAATTGAAGTACCAGATGATGCTGATGGAATCTATCTTGGTATTTCACACGGCAATATTTACTATCAAACTGCAATGTACAATGAAAATTATTTAAGAATAAATGGTATTTTAGCTGCACATGCCATTTTGTACATTACACCCAAATATAGGCAAGCTATGTCTGAAATTGGTAAATTTTGTTTATATGATTTAAATAAACCGTGGGATGTGGGTACTGCAGGTATTCAAAAAGAATATATGGTATTAACACCAAATAGTCCTATGATATATCAATCGGATGATAGGGAAAGTTCTAATAAATGGCAACGCCTTACTGATCAACCTCTTAAAGTGAAAAATAATTTAGTATTATGATTACATTTAAAACACTAGGTGTACATGGAAGAGCTGGCAATCAATTATTTCAATATGCTTGTTTATATTCAGTAGCAAAAAGAAATAATTATGAATTTGGTGTTCCATATAAAAATAAACACGAAAATCCATATTTTAATTTTGTTTTGCCTGAATATTTTAAAAATTTAAGTGCAAAAGATTGTTCTTATTATATGCCTCAATATTTGTATGAGCCCCCTTGTTGGGAATATAATGATTCTGTATTTAATGTAAAAGATAATACTGAAATACGAGGATATTTTCAAAGTGAAAAGTATTTTACAGATTACAAAGAAGATATTAAAAAAGAATTTACTTTTAAAGATGAAATATATGAAGAATCTTTATATAAAAGAAACCAAATTAGCGATCCATTAATTGCCATTCATGTGCGCATCGGTGATTTTAAATTATTAAAAGGTAAACACCCAATCTGCGATGAACAGTATTATTTACGTGCTTTAAGTTTATTACCACAAGATATTCCGTATATTATTTTTAGTGATACTCCATATGAAGTACATCACAGCTTAAAAACAAATAGTCGTAATAAAAATTTAAATCAAAATTTAAATGAAAAAATGGACATGTGTTTAATGAGTATGTGTAATTATCATATTATAGCCAATAGTACATTTAGTTGGTGGGGAGCTTGGCTTTCAAATACCAATCAAGTAATTGCTCCAGCAAAATGGTTTGGAGATGAACTCGACATTCACAAGTGGTCTGACCTTTATTGTAAAAATTGGATTGTCATATGAATACATTAAATATTTTTACCAGTGCTTTTAATAATCACTCATGTTTGAAAAGTCCACCAAAATTATTTTCTTGGATTTTTAATACATATCCAACAAACAATGCTCCCGTAATTTATTTTGACGATGCAATTTTTAGATATATGAATGATGGATATACCGGACCCAAATATGGTTGGTTGGGTGAGTCTTCGGAAATTATATCCTCCCTTATAATGGGAGTGACATCAAATAAAGATGTATTGAAGTTAAGATATAAAAATATTTTTACAAATGATCAAAGAATTATAAAAATTGATCCAAAGTTTTTTATATACAATCCACCTGCATCTAATATGCCATGGGTAGATAAAGCAAGCATATATGAAAAAACAAAATTATGTTCATACATAACCAGCTTTAAACAATTTACTTCTGGGCACATTAAAAGAATGGAATTGTTTGAAAAATTAAAAAATGATTCTAGATTTGCAGACCACATTTACGGTAGAGATTATAAATTTATACCCAACAAGTTAGATGGATTGAAGGATTACATGTTTTCTATAGTTGTAGAAAATAGCATATATCCAAAATATTATACAGAAAAAATAACAGACTGTTTTGCCACTGGAACGGTGCCTATATATTATGGTGACAAAAGCATTGGTGAAGATTTTAATAGTAAAGGTATAATTTTTATAGATGATATGGAAACTTTTGATTTTCTTACACCAGAACTATATAAAGAATGTTTGCCATATGTAAAAGAAAATTACGAAAGAGTAAATAGTCTTACTACTGCTGATGATTGTATTTACAAGAGTGTGATGAATGATTAAATTATCAATATACGGTTTTTGGCCAAACTTTAATTACGAAGATAACTTTTTTAAATCATTGTTCCAAGACATTTATGGAAATGATTTTTCATATACAACAAATCCGTATGAATCTAATTTATGTTTAATTGGTGAAAATTTAATTCCTCCGGGGTTAGATAGATCAAAAACCAAATTGATATCGCATATAGCGGAGCCAAAAAACCCGTTCTATGACATTGCAGATTATCATTTTACATTTGATCCAACAGATTTGCCAAATGGAAATATTAGAATTCCTTTGTGGATGCTCTACATCAACAAATACAATTTAACAAGCGAACAATGCCCAGCTTTACCAGTTAATATAGATACCTTAACAAACAATCAGTGGTTTAATCATCCAAAAACTGAATTTTGTGTGACTCCATTTTCTGCAGTACATGCAAATAGAATGGAATTTTGGCAAAAATTTAATCAATACAAAAAGACCGATGGGTTTGGATTGCCATTTGGAAACGGAGATCAACAGAGAGATCAACTTAAAAAATATTTTGTAATTGCTCCATACAAATTTTGTATGGCGTATGAAAATACAAATAAACTTGGTTATGTCACAGAAAAAATACTACAAGCAAAAACTTCTGGATGCATCCCAATATATTGGGGTAGCGATCATGTCTTAAAGGATTTTAATCCAAATAGCTTTATCTATGTAAATAATTTTAACTCAATAAATGATGTGTTAGAATATGTTAAACGTGTAGACAATGACCCAAGTTTATATGAATTGATTTATAAAAGTCCTATTTTTCATTACGATATTAATGAAAAATATGAAGAAATTAAAAGATTAATAAAGAAAACTATTTCAATATGAATGTACAAGTTATCACCTTACCGGAAGCAACGGAAAGACAAAGTAAAATAAAAAATAATTTTAACAACCACAATATTGGTTTTGATTTTAAAAGTGGAATAAAATTAAATGAATGTTTTTTTATAGAAGAAAATGGAAAACATTTTGTTGTATGTGATAATATAAAATTGGAAATAAATGAAAATTTGCTTTTACAAAATACGAATAGAAACTGGATTCGTTTTGGTGAAATAGCAGCCTACATAGCACATTATAAATTATGGAAAGAGTTTTTAAACTCAAATAACGAAATAGTTATTATATGCGAAGATGACGCAAACCCACAATCTGATTTGCTTTTTTTAAATTCTTTTGACTATTCTAATATTGATTTTTTAAATTTACAAAATGTAACTGCACACAACCAACCAAAAATAAATTTGTACCGAGAACCATTTGTAAAAATAAGTAATAAACTTGTAGAATACAAAACACAGTTACCTATTTTGTGCGAAGGTTTGGCAGCATACTTAATTACTAAATCTGGAGCAAATAAACTGTGTTCTTACATTGAAGCCAACGGTTACGTTGGTCCTAATGACTGTATGATCACCAAATTGTGCCAAAATGGAATAATGAGTATTCATGCCCCCGTAGATGTTGAAAAGTGTTTTGGGTTAGATGCTGAAACTTATGAAACTTCTTATACACATTCCGGGGCATTTAAAATTTTTAAACAATTTAACCAAATGGTATTGCAAGTAAGGGAGTAATATGTCTTATCTTCTGATAGAAAAAAGAACTGGTGGTTTGATGTCCTGCTTCAATTTAATCGCAGCGAGTCTAAGTTATCTTTATGATAATCAAATAAACAATTTTTATTTTATTTGGAACAGCGCCACTTATCAAAATAATCCACATGACAATTTATTTGATAAGTTTATTTTTAAACAAACCCAACCAAGCGGCACATCTCCTTGGTCAAAAGTTATTAATGTTTTTGAATTAAGCCACCATTTTTATGCTCCAGTCGTACCACAAGAAAAAGTTGTAAGAATACACAATATATTGCAATATTATCATTATTTTTCAAATCCAATATATCAAGAACTCTTCAATACAGTACCAAATAAACCAAAAACATTGGGTGTCCACGTAAGAAGAACTGACCACGCTATTCACGGAGATATATTGCCGGATGAATACTATTTTGAAAAAATAGATGCCAATTTAAAAACCGGAAAATATGAAAATATATTTTTAGCTACTGACGAATATAAAATTGTAGATGCATTTAAAAACAAGTATGGTAATATGTTATTTACAAATGAGAATATAACAAGAAGCAATAATGACGTAACTATTCCATTTTGTAATTATGAAGACAAAGACAAGCTAGCATTAGATATTTTTAAAGAAGGAATTGCTCTTTCTAGGTGTGACAAAATGATTTTTACTAGTAGCAATATACCGAATTACGTAAGGTTTTTAAGTCCAAACATGGATTGCGAACAGATAGATACTCATATACAGTTTAGGTAATTTATGAATAAAATAGAACATTTTTATAAAACTATCGGAGAAGATTGGTTTCCTTATACAAATTTATACAAATTTATGGTTGAAAGGTTTGACTCTGGATCTAAATTTGTAGAAGTTGGTTCGTGGAAAGGTAGAAGTGCTGCTTTTATGGCGGTAGAAATACATAACTCAGGGAAAAATATACACTTTGATTGCGTAGATACATGGAAGGGATCCGGTAATGAAGATTATCACCAAAATGATCCAGCTGTTCAAAACAATTTGTTATATGAAACATTTTTAAAAAATACGGAAACCGTAAAACATATAATAAATCCTGTTAGAGCAACTTCAGTAGAGGCATCAAAGATGTATGAGGACAACAGTTTAGATTTTGTATTTATTGATGCATGCCATTTATACGAATGCGTAAAGGAAGACATAGAACACTGGTATCCAAAAGTAAAAGTAGGCGGCATGATTGCAGGTCACGATTTTCATTATCCTGAAGTACAAAAGGCAGTATTAGAAAAATTTGAAAATGTATTTTACGATCAGCCCGGTGATTGTTGGGTTTTACAAAAAAATTGAGGTCACATGCAGGAAGTACGTGGATTAATTTTTTATAGCAATGGACATAATGGTGATATACACTATTCTAGAAATTTTGTAAAAGATATTATGTCTCAAATGCCAATTCAAGCAGAATATAAATTTAATTGTTCCGCAAAATTATTAAAAGACATATTAAATTTATCTTTTAATAATTTTAATATCTTTCAATTTAATGATATGGAAATTTTATACGACGAATCAACAAAATGTTTATTTGTCAATACGTGGGTTGGTTCTTCCAGAGCAAAATTTATTCAAAATGAAGTTGGTTGTTCTTTAACAGCAAATTATAATAAATTTAAAGAAATATATTTTAATTTAAATTTGGAATTAAAGTCACCAGATTTTTACGTTCCAGATGTAAATTGGTCTAAGTATGACACCAGCTTTGTAGATGAATTTATATCAAAAAATGTATTTAAAAAATACATTTTAATAGCAAACGGAGAAGTGTTATCCGGCCAATCATCTTTTATTGATTTTAATCTTATTGTTAAAAATTTATCTATTAAGTATACTGACGTTTGTTTTATTATGACAGATATTAAGAATAAAATATACCAACCAAATGTATTTTACACATCTGATTTTATTAAAACCGATGGTGGGGATTTAAATGAAATTGGTTACTTAAGCACTAAGGTTAATTTTATTATTGGTCGCGGGAGTGGTCCATTTTGTTTTGCTCATAATAAAGATAATTTATTTGACAAAAATAAAAAGTTTTTGGCTATTACAAAATATAGAACTGATGGCCTATGGGCTTTACCAGAACAATTGCCCACAGAGCAAGCAAAACAACTTTGGACGAATATGTTTGACAACAACACAATTTATAGTATTATTTCAAAAGAAATAGAAAGCAATTAAAATGAATATTGACGTTGCATTAAATTTAGAATTGATTATTAAAAATAAAGTCAATGAAATTTTAAACCCAAAAACCGGTCTTCCAAAATTACCAGTTGATTTAGCAGTATCTGATAATTTGGGAGAGGTAATTGAAAAACTTGTCATTCTTCATATTAGAACTTGGTTTTTAGAAGATATGGCAGGAGTAGCCAAAACTGACGCAGAACTGGCTGACATCAAAAGAAAAGTAGACATTTGTTTTAAGCAAAAGCGACCCATGTATGTTCAAGCTATAAATAAAATGATAGATTCGGCCATCAAAGGTGAAAGATCTCTACAAGAAGACAGTGTAAAAATTTATAAAAGTGTTGAGTAATGAAAAAAGATCTTATTGTTAAAATTTTAACATTAGCAAATAAAAAGAAAGAAGGGCATATAGGAAGTTCTCTTTCAATTTTAGATATTTTGTTAGTGTTGTACAAAGACTATATCAATAAAAACAATAAATTTGTTTTGTCCAAGGGACACGCTTCCCTTGGACTTTTTGTTGTATTAGAATATTTTGGATTACTTGAAAGTGACTTAAACACATTTTGTGATTTTAATTCTGAATTTGGAGGACACCCCTGCAATAAAGTAAAACATGTAGAAACATCTACTGGATCTTTGGGGCATGGTTTACCAATAGCGGTTGGTATGGCTCTTGGAAATAAAATACAAAAGGTAGAAGGCAATGTTTATGTGTTAATTGGTGACGGCGAATCAAATGAGGGATCTGTATGGGAAGCCGCGATGTTGGCATCACATCACAAACTAAACAATCTTGTTTGTATTATGGATTATAATCACTCTGGAGATAGAGCAATACGTATTGATTCTGTTTATGAAAAATTTAAAGCTTTTGGCTGGGATTGTGTCGAAATAGATGGTCATAGTGAAGCACAAATAAAATCTGCACTTAGCGTCACAAATAAACCACTTTTTATTTTGGCTAATACAATAAAAGGAAAAGGTATTAAGGTTATGGAAAATAATCCAGAGTGGCACCACAAAGCACCAAATGACGAAGAATTAAAATTGTTTATTGAAGAATTAAGATGAGAAAACAGTTTACAAAGACTTTACAGAATATACTTTATTCAAATAATAAGACCTGTCTTCTTTTAGGAGATATTGGAGTATTTGGTTTCAAGAATGAGCTGACTAACTTGCCAGACAGGGTTTACAATATAGGAATTCTAGAGCAATCTACTATAGGAACGGCAGCTGGCTTGGCTAAAACTGGACTGATACCCTTTGTTCACACGATTGCACCATTTTTGGTTGAAAGAAGTCTTGAACAATTAAAAGTAGACTTTGGTTATCAATGTTTAAATGGTAATTTTATAAGTGTAGGTGCATCGTATGATTACGCATCTCTTGGTTGCACACATCACTGCCCCGGAGATATTATGTGTTTAATGTCCATTCCAAACATGGAAATTGTTTGTCCGGGAACATCAAAAGAGTTTGATAGTTTGATTACACAGTCTTATAACAATGGAAATCCAACGTATTTTAGATTAAGCGAATACGAAAATGATTTGGACAATATTACGGAATTTGGGAAAGCAAAGCTAATAAAAAAAGGATCTAAAGCAACAATTGTTTGTTTTGGAAATATGTTAAAAAATATTTTAAAGGCAGTTGAAGATGTAGACGTTACTGTATTATATTACAATACTATAAAACCATTTGATCATAAACTACTTCTAAATAATTTTAGTGAAACAATAATAGTATGTGAACCGTTTTATGAAGGTAGTGCCAATATTTTAATAACAAAAAGTTTAGAAAGCAAATCATATAAGCTTTTTAATATTGGTATTCCACATAAATTTTTAACCAACTATGGTAAAAAAGAGGATCATGATTATTATTTAAACTTAGATGAAAAATCTTTAAAAGAAAGAATATTGAAGTGCTTGATATAATTTATAATGATGGAAAATTAAGTTACCAAAACATAAACATAAATTTTTCTTTATTAAAAGATAAAAAAGTTTTAATAACTGGTGCTACTGGATTAATAGGTTTGCACATTTTATCAATATTAAAAACGGCACAACTAGATTATAATATTAAAATTTTTTGTTGGGTTACTGGTCCAATTGACCCAAAGATTAGCCCAATCTTCAATAACTGTGAGTTACTTGTTGGTGATTTGACAAATATTAATCAAGATATTGAAACAAATTTTAATAAACACTTTGATTTGATAATCCATTCGGCTGGCTACGCCCAACCACAAAAATTTATCGGAAACAAAGTAAATACAATACAATTAAATACTTCAGCTATTATTGATTTGTTTAAATTATTAAAAGACAAAGGTACATTTGTTTTTTGCAGCACCAGTGAAATTTATAGTGGATTGATTAAAGAAAATATTTTTGAGCAAGAAATAGGTACTACTACACCAGAGCACCCAAGAGCCTGCTACATCGAAAGTAAACGCTGTGGGGAGACTATATGTCACTCTTTTGCTGAACGTGGGTATTCGGTCAAGATAGCGCGCATAAGCCTAGCTTATGGTCCCGGAGCCAGAGCAAACGACACCAGAGTTATGCAGAACATAATCGACAAAGCGATAAAAGAAAACAAAATAGAACTGTTAGACAGTGGATCTTCTATTAGAACTTATTGTTATGCTGCTGACATAGCAGAAATGTTATGGAATATTTCTTTACTTGGCAAAAAAACTGTGTATAATATAGCGGGAATGTCTAGAATCACAATTAAAGAATTGGCTGAAAAAGTTGCCAATAAACTAAATTGTGAATTAATAATTCCTGCAGATGATAAATTTAGTTTATCAGGAAACCCATCATTAGTAAATTTAAATATTGAAAAATATATGATAGAATTTAATAAAAAAAATTTTACTAATTTTGAAGATGGTCTTGATAAAACCATACAATGGCAAAAATATATTTTAAAATAACATGTTAAGCAAACCAATTAAATTAGTAAAAGACACAATCACACATCAAGAAATTGATCAGCTGTGTGACTGGTTAAAAACGTACCCACAACTTACTAAAGGTAAGTTAACAGAAGAATTTGAACAGTTGTGGTCAGACTGGTTGGGAGTAAAGTACTCTGTATTTGTAAATTCAGGTTCTTCAGCAAATTTAGCAATGCTTTATGCACTTAAAGTTGCCAACAGATTGAAGAATAATAAAATTATTCTTCCCTGTGTATCATGGGTCACCACTGTAAGCCCCGCAATCCAATTTGGTATGGAACCAATTTTGTGTGATACAGACAAAGATGGATTAGGATTAGATGTTGAGTATTTTGAAAAACTTTGTAAAGAACACAATCCAGCATGTGTAATGTTGGTACATGTATTGGGTGTGCCAAATAAGTTAAATGAAATTTTAGATATATGCAAAAAGTATGACGTAATTTTGTTAGAAGATTCATGTGAAAGCGTTGGAACGTTGTATAATAGTAAACAAACAGGAACGTTTGGTATTATGTCTTCGTTTTCAACTTATTTTGGCCATCACTTTTCAACTATAGAAGGTGGTTTTGTCTGTACGAATGATTTTGAATTGTATGAGATATTAAAATCAATTAGGTCGCACGGATGGAGTAGAGACTTATCAGTTGAAACAAAAGAAAAACTTCAAAAAGAAAACAACATAGACAATTTTAGAAATTTTTATACTTTTTATTATCCAGGATTTAATTTAAGAGCAACAGATGTACAAGCTTTTCTTGGCATAAACCAGTTAAAAACTTTAAATACAAAAAATCAAAAAAGATACAACAATCTTGTACTTTACGACTCATTAATTAAAAATAATTATTGGAAGTTAAAATATGAAGGATTTGTTAGCAATTTTGCATATCCAATAATCCATCCCAATAAAAATAAAATTGCTCAAAATTTACAAAACAACAACATTGAATGCAGACCACTTATTTGTGGAAGCATGTCAAGACAACCATTTTTTTACAAGCAATATGGTTTAAAACAATATCCATTCTCAGACGTTGTACATGATTATGGCTTGTACTTGCCAAACAATCCAGACATGACAGAAGAGGATATTGTTTATATTTCAAATATAGTAAACGAAACAATTAATAAGGATACCAATGAATAAAAATGCAAAAATATTTGTAGCTGGCCATAGAGGTTTAATTGGCTCTGCTATTGTCAGAAAGCTTGAAGAACAAGGATATACTAACATAATCAAAAGAACCAGACAAGAAATGGATCTCAGAGATCAACTAGCCGTTTGGCATTTTTTCCAAAAAGAAAAACCAGAATATGTATTTCTTTGTGCCGCAAAAGTAGGTGGAATAGGTTGGAACAAAGAGTGTCCAGCAGAATTTACTTATGATAATTTGCAAATTCAAAATAATGTAATTCATAGTGCAAGTTTATCTGGCACCAAAAAACTTTTGTTTTTGGGTTCAGCGTGTATCTATCCAAAAATTACACCACAGCCTATTAAAGAAGAATATCTTTTAACTGGTGAGTTAGAAGAAACAAATGCAGGATATGCATTGGCAAAAATTGTTGGTTTAAAAATGTGTCAATATTATAAACAACAATACGGTTTCAATTGCATTTCATTGATGCCCGCAAATGCATACGGAATTAATGATAATTTTAATATTCAAAAATGTCACGTAATTCCAGCGTTGATTAGAAAATTTATTAATGCAAAAGAAAACAATCATCCAACAGTAGAGTGTTTTGGTGATGGTACACCAACAAGAGAATTTATTTGTTCTGACGATATGGCTGACGCATCTGTTTATCTAATGAACAATTATGATGGCTCTGATATTATCAATGTTGGTACTGGAATGGATGTAACAATAAAAGAATTGGCAGAAACCATCAAAGAAAAGATAGGTTATACTGGTGAAATCGTATGGGACACTACTAAACCAAATGGAACACCTCTAAGAAAACTTAGTAATGATAGGTTAAAGAGTTTGGGATGGTCAGCAAAAATTAATTTGAGCGAAGGAATTTCTCGCACCATTAAATGGTATATGGATAATAAAGAAACATATGATAGAAATTAATAAAGGTTTTATATGAAAAAAGCATTAATTATCGGTGCAAACGGTCAAGACGCATCATATCTTGCGGAGTTTCTGCTAGATAAAAAATATGAAGTTCATGGTACAATTCGTAGAAATTCCGTACCAGAATCACAAACAACCAGAATACAATATCTTCATGATAAAAATTTAATTAAATTGCATTACGCAGATTTAACAGATCCAATTAGTATTGAATCTGTAATCCAGAGATTGCAGCCAGAAGAAATTTATCATTTGGCAGCACAATCTCACGTTCAGATATCGTTTGATTTACCACACTATACACTTGAGGTCAATGGCGGTGGTACTCTTTCTGTTCTTGAGGCAGTCAGACGATTTTCTCCAGAATCAAAGGTATACCACGCCGCAACTTCAGAAATGTTTGGTAATGCTAAAGATGCTGACGGATATCAAAGAGAAACAACTCCCATGATTCCAGTTAGCCCATATGGATGTTCAAAATTATATGCCCATACTTTATGCAGAAATTACAGCCAAGCATATGGTATTTTTGCTTGTTCTGGAATTTTATTTAACCACGAATCTCCAAGACGCGGCATTAACTTTGTCACAAACAAAACAGCTTTAGAAGCAGCTAAAATTAAATTAGGATTATCTAATAAGTTGGTTTTAGGGAATCTTGGATCACAACGTGATTGGGGGCATGCCAAAGATTATGTAAAGGCAATGTGGTTAATGCTTCAACGACCATCTCCCGATAGCTATGTAATCGCAACAGGAGAAACCAGGTCTGTTTGTGAAATGGTAAATTACGTTTTTAATAGACTTAATTTAGATCCTAAAAAGTATATTATAACAGATGAAAAATATTGCAGACCCGAAGAATTGCATTATTTAAAAGGTGATGCTACAAAAGCAAAAACAGAACTTAATTGGGCACCAGAAATTTCATTTTATTCTATGATGGATGAAATGGTAGATCATTGGATTTCTGTATTACAGAATAAAAAACTTGATTTTACAATTGTATAAAGTATAATAATAAAGTGAAAAAGCCAAAGAAAAAAAAATCAAAACCATCTGATGCTGATTATGTAGATAATCAAGAACTATATAATTCTTTGGTTGAATACAAAAAAAAGTGCAAAGACGCAGAAAATTCTGGTAGGAAAAAACCAAAATTACCAGATTATATTGGTGACGCTATACTTAAAATAGCAACCCGATTATCGTTTAGACCAAATTTTGCAAACTACTCATACAGAGAAGAAATGGTTTCAGATGCGGTATTAAATTGCGTAACATACATTGACAATTTTGATCCCAAGCTTTCCACCAGCCCATTTGGTTACCTAACCCAAATATGCTGGTTTTCTTTTGTTCGTATTATAAACAAAGAGAAAAAAGAAAAGTATGTTCAATATAAATTTGCAGAACAACAAAATAACAAAGACTTCCAACATTGGTTTAATGAAGTATATGCTGGTGTTGATATAGGAAGAAAAGACTTTTTTGGTTTGACTGATTCCGATATGGAACGGTTTGACATAATGTGTTCACCAAAACCAAGAAAAAAGAAAAGAAAAAATAACAAAAAAACCAAATTAGATATATGAAAGCAGTAATTCTTAACGATACCCATTTTGGCTATAAGGCCGATTCTCCTATCGTACTTGAATACTTTTTATCATTCTTCGAAGAACAATTGTTTCCTTATCTCAAGGAAAACAATATCAAAACCATCTTCCATTTGGGGGATGTTTTTGACCGTAGAAAGTATATAAACTTTAAGACACTTCATCAAGTCAGAACTAGATTTTTTGAACCGCTCAAAGACATGGGAATTAAGTGCATTGCTATATGTGGTAATCATGATACCTATCACCGCAATAATAACAATGTTAATTCATTAAATGAGTTGGTAGCCATATATCAAAACTGGCAAATCTATTCAGAGCCAACTGAAATTCAAACCTCAGCAGGATGCGTGGCTCTTCTGCCTTGGATTAACCCAGAGAATGAAGGTCAAGCAGCAGAATTCATAACCAATACCACATGTTCTCTTCTTATGGGACATCTGGAATTATTTGGCTTTCAGAGTATTCGTGGTATATTTATTGAACAAGGATATGATCCCAAACACTTCGACAAGTTTGAATACGTTCTTACTGGGCACTATCATATTAAGTCCACTCGTGACAATATTCATTATCTGGGTACGCAATACCAAATGGCTTTCTCGGATGTTTGGGAACCAAAAGGATTCCACGTATTTGACTTTTTGGCTAGAGAATTGGTATTTGTCGAAAATAACAAAAAGTTATTCTATACGTTTGATTATAACGAAGACGAACCACAACAACTTGACTACCCAAAGTTCAAAGACTGCTATATTAAGATTTTTATCAAGAAGCGTACTAAAGCTGCAAGTTTTGAAAAGTACATTGACAAATTCTATGAAGCGGGCGTGGCAGAATTGGCAATAACCGAAGAAGTCTCTACTAACCCAGAATTGGTGGCAGTAGATGTTCATAAGGATACTCTCCAACTTTTACATGAAGAGTTGAAGACAATAGATGACAAATCTATTGATAAAAAAATACTTACTAAAATAATAGATGATGCTTATAATTCCGCATTATCAGAGGACGAAGAGTGATTGAATTTTTAAAAGTTAGATTTAAAAACTTTGGTTCTTTTGGAAATAATTTTTCAGAGATTGATCTAAACAACAGGAAGACTACTTTAGTTACCGGAACCAATGGACACGGTAAATCTTTTGCCTTGTTAGATTCTTTGTGTTTTGGATTGTTTGGAAAACCATTTAGACCAATTAATATTCCTCAACTTGTTAATACAATTAATGCAAAAAATTGTTTAGTTGAAATTGAATTTAAAAAATCTAATTCACACTATCTAATCAAAAGAGGATTGGCTCCTAAAATTTTTGAAATTCACAAAGATGGAAATCTTTTAGATCAAAATGCTAAATCTAAAGATTACCAAGAAATGTTTGAAGAACAGATTTTAGGATTTGATTATTCTGCTTTTAAGCAAGTTGTAATCCTTGGCAAATCAAACTTTATACCTTTCATGCAACTAACCCCAATGGAGCGCAGAAAGATCATAGAAGGGCTTTTGGAGCTTGATATCTTGGCCGATATGAATGTATATGTAAAAGGTCAGTTAGGGGCTTTAAAGACATCTATTGCAGAACAAAACAGTATTTTAAAAATATTTCATGAAAAGATAAAATCTCAAAAAGAATTTATTGATCAAGTAAAAACCAGCAATACAGATGATATAAATGTTCTTACAAATCGTATTAAAGAATACCAAGATCAAATAGATAAAGATAAAGTATTACTTAAGACTGAACTTGATGAGCATAAAAAGCTTACAGATCAAATAACAAAAATTAACAAAAAGATTGATTCTCTTAAAGATGTTGCATCTATGTTGATAAAGACTGAGACTCTTCAGTCAACTATTTTAGATGAAATTAAAGCTTTAGAAGAAAATGCAACTTGTAAGTGTTGCTTACAAGTTCTGCCCATCGATCAAAAAGAAAAGCATCTAGAAGAAAAACGTAAGAAAGTTAAAGATTGCTCAGATGCACTTAAAATTGCTGAAAAGAAAAATGCAGAACTTGATACGTTAAAAAAAGAATATGAAAAACTTATGGTCTTGTCAAGAGGGAAAGCACAAGACATTAATAGTATAAACTATAGAATTGGTAATTCTGAATCAAATATTAATGTTATTGAAAAAGATAAAAAAGACAAAGAAGCATCAAGCAATATTTCCATATTGGAAAACAGTCTTGCAGAATCAGAAAATAAAAAGAATGACACCGCTCAAAAACTTGAATCTTTTATCTCTCAACAAATTCACTATGATGTTGTTTATGATATCCTCAAGGATGGGGGGCTTAAGAGTCGCATTATCAAACATTATGTTCCCATCATCAATGGACTCGTTAACAAGTTCCTCGGAAAGCTTAATCTCTATGTTGACTTCACCATCGATGAAGAATTCAAGGAGACCATCAAATCACGATATAGAGATGCATTCTCATATTCCTCTTTCTCTGAGGGAGAGAAACAGCGCATCGACTTGGCGATCCTGCTAACTTGGCGTGAAGTTGCCAAGATGAAGAACAGCCTTAACTGCAATCTATTAATATTTGATGAAATTTTGGATTCATCATTGGATTCATCTGGAACAGAATCATTCTTGAAAGTCTTAAACAAAATGAAAAATAAATGTTCTGTTTTTATCATAAGCCATAAATCAGATCAGTTGGTTGATAAATTTGATCAATCACTGCAATTTGAAAAGAAAAATAATTTTTCTAAGATAAAAGCCCAAATATAAATATTTTTAAATGTTTAAAGGACAGTATAAACCAAAAAATGGCACCGGACAGCCTATACTCTATTCTAGAGGGGATGTTGTTCTGAATCAAGGTAGAGTATATGAATGCCTAGAAACCACTGTAGAAAGCCCTCTACAGAGTCCTGCGAGTTGGAAGACTACTGGTATAGATCATCCAATAACTAGCTCTAGCCCGCCTTTAAAGCCGATTGAAAATCAAACTTGGATTAGCACATCTGGAAAACAATATATCTATTTTAAAGATTCTAACGGATCTCAATGGATTGAAACTTGATTTTATTTTTATTGGAGATATAATAGAGTTATGAATGAAGACAGTTTTGAAAAGTTTACTAATCGTAGGAAAAACAGACCCTCTGGTGTTAGCAAGAAACAAGAAAAGCAAAGCAAAAGAGGCAATCGCCACGCACAAAAACAACAACTGAATAATTCAATTTACCGAAAAGATTCTGAATAACTGTAAAGGATTTATATAATGGAAACTGTGACTAAAATGAGACTATCAAAAGAAACTATTACTACGCTTAAGAATTTTGCAGCCATAAACTCCAATATTCTTATTAAACCCGGAACAAAAATCTCAACTGTATCGCCTCAATTCAACATTTATGCTGAGGCTACTATCCAAGAGGAATTCGAAACCGAAGTGCCAATTTGGGACTTGAATCAGTTTCTGGGAGTTATTAGCATGTTTGCTAACCCAGATCTTGAATTTAATGAAAAGTATGTTGACATTTCAAATGGAATGTCTTCTATTCGTTATCATTATTCTGATGCAAGTTTGCTTGACGTTCCAAAGAAAGAACCAAAACTTCCTTCTGACACTTTTTCTTTTGATCTTGATGAATCATCTCTGAATGAAATGATTAAAGCTGCAAATATTTTGCAAGTTAATGATTTGGAGATTAAGGGTGAAAATGGCAAGTTGGGTATTTTTATTCATGATAATAAAAATGATACCTCCAACAATTTTTCAATCGTGATTGATGAAAACTACAATGGACCGGACTATATGGGTAAAATTAAGGTATCCGATCTTAAACTTTATCCTGGTTCATATAAAGTGTATTTGACAAAAACTATTATTACCAAGTTTGTTCACGAATCGGGTAATTTGTTTTACATCATCGCAACAGAAAGAGAATAATCTTGTCTGCAAATAATTTGATTTGGGTTGAAAAATATCGACCCAAAAAACTGTCTGATTGTATATTGCCAACAGATTTGGGAATCATCTTTAATGGTATGCATAAAGATGGCAAAATTCCAAACATGTTGTTTTACGGTAAAGCCGGAACAGGAAAAACATCAGTAGCCAAAGCTCTTGCGAATGATATTGGTATGGATTCAATCCTTATCAATTGTTCGGAAGACAAAGGCATTGATACTCTTCGTGTAAAAATTCGACAATACGCATCTACAATATCTTTGAGTGGGAAAGGCAAACTCATTATTTTGGATGAGTTTGATTATGCCACTACAGCTATTCAAACTGGTCTACGTGGTGCAATTGAAGAATTTGCTAATAATTGTCGATTTATTATTACCTGCAATTATAAAAGCAGAGTAATTGACCCACTACATTCTCGTTGTACTGGTATTGATTTTACTGTACCTTCTCCAGAAAAAGCAGCAATTGCTTCTCAGATTCTTGCAAGAATTGAAACCATTCTAAAGAACGAAAAGGTTCCTTATGATGTTCCGGTTCTTGTTAATCTGATCAAAAGACACTTCCCAGACATACGAAGAATTATTAATGAGCTACAAAAGTATTCTTCATCTGGTAAAATCGATGTGGGTATTCTATCCCAAGGTAGCTGTGATTCTTATAAAGAACTATTGGGATACATGAAGAGTAAAGATTTTGGTTCTTGCCGTAAGTGGGTGATGAATAATATCGATCTCAATACTGCTGAATTTTATAAAAAGCTTTATAACGAATTGTACAATGTTCTTAAACCCACATCAATGCCTCAAGCTATTTTGATCATTGCCGAGTATCAATACAAATCTGCATTTGCTGCAGATCAAGAAATTAATAACATGGCAATGGTAGTTCAACTTATGATGGATTGTGAGTTTGCATAATGAAACTTGGTGATTTTTTAAACAGCATCAATTACAATAAAAATCCTTTATTGGATAAAGACGAAAAAGATACAAATTTATATAATCCATATCTTGTAAATCGCTGTCTATCCTTTTTTACGGACACAATATTTCATGCCAATGAAATGAATTGTAACTGGGAAATGGATAAAAAGATGCAATTTGATTATCATAGGTTTTCAATTAGAAAGAAAAAACGATTTAGCCCGTGGACCAAAAAAGAAGAAAATAACGATATTGAACTTATAAAACTGGCATACGGATATACCGATGCAAAAGCCCAAGAAGTTCTAAATATACTTGTACCCGGTGATTTGGACAAGATTAGATTGTTCATAGAAAAGGGTGGAATTAATAATAAAGGGTGATGTTTTATGTCAGTTATTTCAGATAAAATTTTTAAGAATGTCGGTGTTCATATTAAGTTAATGGACCCAGAAGATTTTATGGTTGTGCGCGAAACATTATCGCGCATTGGCGTTTCGCCAAAAGGCAAAAATATTTTATATCAATCTTGTCATTTAATTCATAAAAATGAAGTATACATTATTGCTCATTTTAAAGAATTATTTGCTTTGGATGGTTTGCCATCAAACACATCAGAAGATGATATTAAAAGAAGAAATGCTATTGTACAACTTTTAAAGGACTGGGAACTTATTGAAGTTGTAGATGAAGAAAAAATACAAAATAAAATGCCAATTAATGGCATTAAAATTATTAAATATGATGAAAAAGATGACTGGGATTTAATTCCTAAATTTAATCCAGGTACTCTTCGTAAATTTTTTAACTCATAAGGATGAATATGCACAAGTTAACGTTATCTATGATTGTAAAGAACGAAGCACCAAACATTGAAAGGTGCTTAGAATCTGTAGCCCCGTATATCGATTATTATATTATTTGTGATACTGGATCAACTGACAATACCAAAGAAATCATTAAAACTTTTTTTGATAAAAAAGGAATTCCCGGAGAAATATTAGATCATGAGTGGAAGCATTTTGGTCATAATAGATCGTTGGCATTAGAAGCTTGCATGGGCAAAACCAAGTGGGCTTTGATGATTGATGCTGACGATAATCTTGCTGGAAAATTTCCAGTAGACAAACTGGATGATGATCTAGACGGTTACATTGTAAAGATAAAAAGAGCTTCATTTGAATGGTATCGGGCTCAAGTTTTTAATATTGCTAAGACAAAATGGTGGTATGAAGAGCCTCTGCATGAATATGCAGTTTGTCGTCAGCCAATGAATATTCATAAACTTGAAGGTGACTATTACTGGGAAGTTAGAACAGAAGGTTGCCGTTCAAGAGAAACAAATGGAGATGATAGAGAAAAGTATAGAAGAGATTATAATTTTCTAAAGAAATATCTAGAAGAACATCCTGATAATATGCGCACACAGTTTTATCTGGCCCAATCTGCTTTTGATGCACATATGTTCGAAGAAGCAGAAAAAGAATATCTAAAGAGAACCACTATGGGTGGTTGGGTTGAAGAAGTGTTTTATTCTTGGATGCGAGTTGGAATTTGTAGAGAAATATTAGACAGACCACTTGAACAAGTTATAGATGCATTTTTAATGGCGCATGAAACTCTTCCTGTGAGAGCTGAGCCATTTTGGCAAATGTCTTGCATTTACAGAAAGCATAATAGACCAAAAAATGCGTTTATAATGGCGAATCATGCATTAACCATTCCATTGCCAGACAATAATATTCTTTTCGTAGACACTAACGTTTATACTTGGGGAGCATTAGATGAAATTGCAACAACTGCAGCACATGTTGGTAAATACCATATGGGTCTTGCTGCATGTGACAAATTGCTTTCAGAAAAATATCTACCTCAATCAGAAAGAGAAAGAATTTTGAATAACCGAAAGCTTTATCATGATACTGTTGTAAAATTTAATGAACAATTGCTCAAACAACAAGAAGAAATTGTAAAAAAGCAAGAAGAAACAATTAAACAAGTAAATGAATATGCTGTAAAAACTACTTTAAATATTGATTTGTCAAAGCCCTTAGTAAAGCTTTAAATAATCTCTAAATATTTAATAATGACCTAGAATATAGGTCATTATTTTTTGGAGAATCAATGGCTCAAAACAATGACATTATTGTAGTAAAGGGAGACACTGCTCGTTGGTCTGGATTTTTTACAGGTCTGACGAGCGGTTCTACATTTGATTTTGGTGGAACCACCCTATATATGCAAGTTAGAACTGGTTATTATAATGAGCCTCTTGTGGTAGGATATACACAATATATTGAGACAAATGCCACTTTAGCTTTTCCAAAAGGTATTACTGGTGGAATTTCTGCAGCAGCAGCAGGTGGAACTGTTAATTTTTGTATTGGGTCTTCTTTTGCAAATAATTTAACTGCAGATAGAATGTGTAAATATGATGTAAAAGTTTACCATTCTTCTATTCAAGACTTACAAACAATTTTACGTGGAAACATACAAGTATTGTCTAACGTATCACAAATAACATAATGTTCTTTGGAAAGAACAAAACATCTTTAAAATTGACCAAACAGCATCCAGAAATGCTGAGTGGGGATGAATTTTTTATTGTTGAATCTGTAATTTCTCCAAAAATAATAAAAGTTGGTTCTGGATTAACTCAATTATTTTTAAGAAATTTAGATGGCGAAGAATATTTAATTGAAGGTAATGCTAGTAAAATAAGAGCTCTTTTTACTCCTTCACAAACTTATGATTCTGTAGATGGAAAAATTTACAAAGTCAAAAGACCAGCTGCTTCATTTTTGCAGAATGAATATTTAAAGGAAGTTGCGCCCTGCCAATATGATGAAAAAATTCAATTGGGACATGGTGTTGCCGAACACTACTTTATACAAAAATCAAATAATAAAGTAGTTAAAGTTTATGGAAATTCTATTCAAATAAAAAATTTACTTGAAGAATATATTCCAGCCACTAAAGTCGAAAAACCAAAAATAGTTTACAACCAACCACAGACAAAAGTTGAAATAGTTGAACGAACAATTATTAAAGAAACAACTCCTGTAATTGGAAAACAAGGACTTAAAGGAGAAAAGGGTGATCAAGGCGTTGAGGGTCCAATTGGATTACCGGGCCAAGTTGGACCAATTGGTCCGGCTGGAGCACAAGGCCCTAGGGGTCCAAAAGGAGAAGACGGAGAAAAGGGACAAAAAGGAGATCAAGGGGAAACTGGTCTCCAAGGAACTCAAGGTCCAGAAGGAAAACAAGGAGAAAAGGGTGAAAAAGGCGATAGGGGCGATCAAGGATTGGTTGGTCCACAAGGTCTGCAAGGCATTCAAGGCTTGCAAGGAGAAAAAGGATTACCCGGTGAAAATGGAATTGATGGTCAAGCTGGACCTCAAGGCCCCATGGGACCGCAAGGTCCGCGTGGAGAAAAAGGAGATCAAGGTGATAGAGGATCTATGGGCCCTCAAGGTCTTGTTGGACCAAAAGGTGAAGTAGGATCAGTAGGCCCACAAGGAGAAAAAGGTGACACTGGAATATTAGATGTAGAATATCCTTTAATTATTGAAGATGGAGTATTGCATTTTGATTCTAAAAAACTTACAACAGTTTTAGATCAATTTAAAAATACAGATATACAAGCTGCTATTAATAAACTTGCTACCGCTATTCCTACTGGAGGTGGTGCAGTTGGAATTAAAGATGAAGGACGATATCTTTTAAGATCTGTTAGTGACATTAATTTTGTTGGAAGTGGTGTTACTGTAACTCGACAAGGTAAAAATGTAGAAGTTAATATTCCGGGTGGTTCTAGTCCTATTAGTGGTGTTGCTCAAATTGTTGCAGGATCGGGAATTACATTATCTCCAGCAGAGGGCGTTGGAATTGTAACTATCTCAACTTTGAGTAGTGGGAGTACATACTATTATCAATCCTCAGAACCAACTGATTCTGGTATTACATTGGGATATCGTTGGATGGATTCCGATACTGGTATTGAATATGTTTATATTAATGATGGTAATAGTAATCAGTGGGTTCAACCAACCAGTAATGGTTCTCAAGGTCCTCAAGGTGTTACTGGTCCAACTGGTCCTACAGGTCCTCAAGGAAACACTGGGGCTACTGGTGCAGATTCAACTGTTCCGGGTCCAACTGGGTTACAGGGAAATACTGGTCCACAAGGAAACACTGGTGCTACTGGTAACACGGGTGCAACTGGTCCTCAAGGTAATACTGGTGCTGATTCAGTTGTTCCTGGTCCTCAAGGTAATACTGGTAATACTGGTGCTACGGGGAATATTGGTCCTCAAGGAAACACTGGTATTCAAGGAAACACAGGTCCTACAGGCCCACAAGGTAACACTGGTGCAGATGGTGTTGTAAATTATGCTTTTGTAATTGCTATGGCAACAGTGCTATAAATAGAGAGGAACACAAATGAAAAGATTAGTCGGAACAGATATAGTAGGTGGATACACCTTTAATCCAGCAGCCAAGACCGTAACTTTTACGGGTCTTCAATATACTATTACACTTGCAAATATTCTTCTCATCACAAACACCACAGCAAACACAATAATTTATAATTTTGCTGATTCAACCAATGGTGCAGTAAGTTTTGCCAACAATGTGTTGACTTTAGATTATAATACAGCATCTATGAATGCAACTGATGCATTGCAAATTTACATTGATGTTGAGAGTTATGAAGAAAGCCTAGCAACACTTCTTCGTCGCATGAACAAACTTTTGGAAAGCAATGCTGTTGTTGATTCCCGTCTACGCCAAAAAGTCGTAATAGAAGCAATCGGAACCAACTTGGCGGCGCCAACCGAAGTTAACGGCACTATTCCTGTTTCGGGAACAGTTACAGCCACAGCCAATGTGAACAATGCTGTAACCGCTACAACATTCAACAACTCAGCAGTAAATCCATATACTCTATCGACATCACAGGCAGTAGGATTGGTTTCAGAAGGTCCACTTCATCAATTATGGCGTGTAGCCAATGATGCTCAAGCTTGTTATGCTCAAGCAATTCGTTCTAAATTATCATTTAGTTAATAGGAAAATATTATGCCAGTAACAAATCTTTTAAAACCACAAGTTGATCAACCCGTATTCGAATGGATGCGTTTTGCCCCCACAGCAACAAGCAGCACCGCCACTTTGTTGGCCTCTGATGCCAGTGCGCGATATATGTACTACATTGTGGGTCAGGCAATGTTCAGATATGATACCTATAGTGATTCATGGCAAGAATGTGCTGCACCAAATATTGCTCCTGCGACTGCCGTTGCCGGAAAATATGCTGCATACGCTGGAAGCAGAGGACATACAATCAGCGCAACTTCCACCACCATAACAATTGGTGGACTTGGTAGACTGGGAAATGTTTGTGTAGGAAGTAAAATTAGAATTCTTTATGGTACTGGTGCAGGACAAGAAAGAACAATTACTGCTTGCTCGGATGGAGTGATTCACGACAATGGTTTGGCAACAACTGCCAGCGCAACTCAAATCGGTGACTCTACCAAAAAATGGAGAGTTAATCAATGGGACGGTTACAACTGTCGTTTGACATTCAGTACTGGTCAGTCTCAAGTAAGAAGAATTCTTTACAATGATACAACCACTCTGACATTCTCTGATACCAACCATCAAGCAGTAGATTCTTTTAACAATACTGGTTTTTCTGCCGTAACCCCCTTTGCAGTACCAGTTACAACTGCTGGTGCTCAAACTAACTTTGTAATTGAATCCAGTGTCTTGACTGTAGATTCATCTTGGACGGTTACTCCCGATGAAAGTTCAATATACCAAATAATGACGGGTGGAATTTGGTTGATGACAGCCGCAGCATCCACACCATTTGCTGCGTTTCAATATTATGATATTCTTTTGGATTCTTGGTTCACAAAAACCCCTTCCGGTCCAATGCATCATGCTGCTTCCTTGGGTACGGATTTTGCAATCGACAGAACAGGTGAGGCTGGTGGAGTATTTATTAGCGGTGTGACTGCTTCTTCTGCTGCTGCAAAAACATTGGTTCAAAGCGGAGCAACTTATGCATACGACCGATATGCAAATTATCAGTTGAGAATTGTTTCTGGTAAAGGAATTGGACAACGAAGAAGAATTACTGCAAACTCAGCAGATACTTTTTATGTTGAAAAGAAATGGGATATTACTCCAGATAACACATCGGGTTATGCAATATACGGAGATACCGATAAAATGTGGCTTGCTGGAAACGCTTCATCAGCACTGTATCAATATT